>ERZ761603.274-NODE-274-length-44957-cov-16.959913_pt1 | contig 44957 bp, 44 predicted proteins | sample MGYA00511879_ERZ761603 | MGnify/ENA primary metagenome ERZ761603 (study PRJEB28899, sample SAMN02850040) | bioreactor sludge metagenome | biome: EBPR Sludge; feature: EBPR Bioreactor; material: flocular biomat | place: Australia: Thorneside Wastwater Treatment...
AAATACGGGCTAAACTGCGCGCAGAAGAAGAAGTGGAGGCCATCTTCGCTCAGCAAGAGGCAGACAAGGCGTACTACAAGCGAACGGCTGAAGAGGAACGTCGGCAGAAGGAAGAGGCAAAAGCACGGGAAGAAGAGGCAAAAGCACGAGAAGGAGAAGAACGCCTGCAGAAGGAACAAGCACTTGAGCAAGCGCGTGAAGCCCGGATCAAATTAGCCCGCCTGCTGCTGCGCACGGGCATGTCCGTCAAAGATGTGGCGCTTGAAACGGGGTTGTCGGAAGAGGAACTGAGGGCGTTGGAGTAAGCCATCTCCCGCCTGCACACAGTCTCCTCTCATCCCAAAAACACAATCGCAGGTAGCTACTCTCATATCGCCTGTATCACATCAAACTGCGTCAGAATATGCCACTGTCCGGCCGTATCTTTAGCCAATACTGCCGGGGTTGACTGGCTGAAATACTTGCTCAACATGCTGAACGGCAGCCCTTCCTCCACTTGCGGAAACGGCGCTCCCATGATACTCAGCACCTGTTTTTCACTGTTTTGAAGCGGGTTCTCCAACAGGCTGCTTAGTACGACGCTCTCGGTCAATGAACCGGCTATTTCCTGCCCGGCCATGACAGGCAACTGAGATATATTGTTCGTTTTCATCAGGTTGAAAGCATCCCGCACCGAATCGGTGGTTTGCACCGTGATGAAACTTTTGTCTTTTTTCAAAGCTACGAGGTCTTTCACGCGCAATTCGGTATCCAAAAAACCCCGCTCGCGCATCCAGTCGTCGTTGAAAATCTTGCCCACATAGCGGCTCCCGTGATCGTGTACCACCACCACCACCACATCGCCGGCCTTGAGCTGGTCTTTGAGTTGCAGCAGCCCAGCCACCGCCGATCCGGCCGAGTAGCCCAGCAGCAGCCCCTCTTCGCGCGCCAGACGCCGGGCCATCAGCGCACCGTCTTTGTCGCTCACTTTTTCAAACAGATCAATCACCGTAAAATCCACATTTTCAGGCAGTATGTCTTCACCGATGCCCTCGGTGATGTAAGGGTAAATCTCATTGTTGTCGAAAATACCCGTCTCGTGGTATTTCTTAAACACCGAGCCATAAGTGTCTATACCCCAAACTTTTACATCCGGTTTTCGCTCCTTCAGGTAGCGCCCTGTACCCGATATGGTGCCGCCCGTGCCCACGCCCACCACCAAGTGCGTGATCTTTCCCTCGGTCTGCTTCCATATTTCCGGACCGGTTGACTCATAGTGCGCCGCCCGGTTCGAGAGGTTGTCGTACTGATTGCACCAATAAGAGTTGGGTATTTCGGTACTCAGGCGCTTGGCTACGGAATAGTACGACCGGGGATCGTCCGACTCCACATTGGTAGGGCACACGATCACCTCGCCGCCCACCGCCTTGAGCATATCCGTTTTTTCTTTCGACTGCTTATCGGTCGTGGTAAAGATACATTTGTACCCCTTCACCGCAGCGGCCAAAGCCAGCCCCATACCGGTATTGCCCGATGTACACTCTATGATGGTGCCGCCCGGCTTTATATCGCCGCGTTGCTCGGCGTCTTCCAGCATTTTCAGCGCCATGCGGTCTTTGATGGAATGTCCCGGATTGAAGGTCTCCATCTTGATGAGCACCGTAGCCGGCAAGTCCGCCGCAATGCGATTGAGCATTACCATCGGCGTATTTCCAATGGTTTCAAGGATGTTGTTGCAAAATTCCATGCCCGTATTTTTACTTTGTTTTTCTTCACACACTCACCCCTCACACACTCACCCCTACTTAAAATACCTTACCCTCGCAAAAAACCGGATATCCTGCGCGCCGAGTTGTTTGGCCGCCATCGGCGAGAGCACCACAATCACCTCCTTTTCATACACCGTATCCGGTATCCGGCCCATCACCTTCACATACACCACGCCGTTGTTCATCGGATTCGTCACCCGTATGATCGAATTGAGCGGCGCATCCCGGTGTAGTGCGTAGAGGTTCGAATCCTCCTTGCTGTTTTTTTGCCAGAAGGCTTTGCCCTGCTCATTGTACTCCTTTTTAGCAGCCGCTTCCAACTGATACAACTTGCCCAATGCGGCGCTGCCCCTGTCCAATGCCGAACCCGCGCTGCCCCTCAATTCCTCCGGCACACCCTTCACACTCATCCAGCCCACCAGCAGCATTTGGCCCTCCTTTAGCAAATCCGTACTCAGTTTGTTCCGCTGCTTGATGGTATCCGCCGGCATCCTGAAATGTACCTTCGAGATGCGGTACATGGTATCGCCTTTGCGCACCACATAATACACAGGGGCGTGTTCTTTGGCCACAAACCCCTTCTCTTTATAGCGCTTGATGGCCGCGTTGGGTACCGGCACCTGCACCATTTGCCCCGTTGAGACGGTTTTTTCTTTCAGCCCCGGATTGTAGAGGTATAGTTCCTCTACCGAAATGCCGTAGAATTTGGCCAGCGAGTACAAGGTCTGTTTCTGCGCCATGCGGTGCTCCACCATTTTTTCACCCGCCGCACCCACGCTCAGTATTACGGTGTCTTTGGCCGTCAGATAGCGCGTGCTGTCGCCTTTTTCCCAATCATTGGCATACGCCGGCAACGCCATCAAAGAGCCGGCCAGCGTTGCGCACCAAATAATTGCGGGGCAAAATGCTTTTCTCATAGTTTCAGCTTACATCTAATTCGGCGCAAAGGTAAGGAAAGCCCTCATTTTTCGAACAGTGTATTTTTGTGGCAGCCGCCCGCTCCCGTGAACACCCGCCGCGGGCGCCGGGTGTTCCGCTCTTATAGCCTCCTAAAGTCGGCTATACCGCTTCACCCCCTGCTGCAAAGGGCATCAAAAAATAAGGACTACTTCCCTCCAATATGATGGGGTTCCACAAATCAGCAGTACCTTTGCCCTGTCATTTTTAGCCAAATAAAATTCCAAATCATGTCAAATATCCTCATCATAGGCGCCGGTCGTTCTGCCGGATCGCTCATTCAATACATGCTCCATCAGGCCGCCGCACACCAATGGAACGTGACCGTCGCCGATGCCGACTTCCACACCGCCGAAGAAAAAATGAATGCGCACCCCAAAGGCCGGGCTGTGGCGCTCAACGTATTGAATGCAGATGAGCGCAAAGCACTGATTTCCAATGCAGATATAGTCATCTCACTGCTGCCTCCGCACTTGCACATTGAAGCCGCCCGCGATTGCGCAACACTGGGCAAACACCTCATCACGGCCTCTTATGTTTCCAAAGAAATTCAACAATTGGACGAAGCCGTGCGCGCCAAAGGCTTGTTGTTCATGGGCGAAATGGGCTTGGACCCCGGCATTGACCACATGTCGGCCATGCAGAGCATTCACCAAATTCAGTCGGGTGGGGGAGTGGTCACAGCCTTCCGCTCTTATACCGGCGGCCTCGTCGCTCCCGAAAGCGACACCAATCCCTGGCACTACAAAATAAGCTGGAACCCGCGCAATGTAGTACTGGCAGGGCAGGGCACAGCGCAGTACATGGAGAATGGGCAACTCAAATTCATTCCCTACAACCGGCTTTTCAAAGACCATCACCTCGTTTACATCCCCGGTATGGGGCCTTACGAGGCGTATGCCAATCGCGACTCGCTCTCCTACAGAAGTCTGTACGAAATGCCCGATATTCCTTCCATTTTGCGCGGTACCTTGCGCCACGTCGGCTTTTGCGAGGCTTGGAATGCGCTGGTTCAAATCGGCCTCACCGATGCCTCTTTTAACATTGCCGATTCCGCTCATCTGAGCTACCACCAACTTCTGGAGGGCTTTATGGACAAACACCATCCCGGCAAAAACCTGAAAGAACGGGTAGCGCATTTCCTCGGCCTGGAACCGGGGCATCCCGTGATGGAAAAATTGGACTGGCTGGGGCTGTTCAGCAACAAGAAAATCGGCATCCCCAACGCCGGCCCCGCAGTAATACTCGAAAACCTGCTGCTTGAAAAATGGCCGCTCCTTGAAAACGACAAGGATATGGTGATAATGCAGCATGAATTCGAGTACAATCTGGCGGGCAAAAAGCACCTGAAAACCGCCACTTTGGTAATGAAGGGCGAAAACAGGCAAGATACCGCCATGGCTAAAACAGTGGGCCTGCCGATGGGCATTTTGGCCAAGTTGGTACTGCTGGGAAAGATACCGCTGACCGGCGTTCACATCCCTGTGATGAAAGAAGTCTATGAGCCTGTTTTAGAGGAGCTTACCAACTACGGCGTCGTATTTGAAGAGCACGAACGCCTGTTAGATTGATGTGCATTTTACGCCAACTTCGCCCTCTGCTCCAACCATCGGATGTCAATGCTTTGCAGGCATTTCACGTCATGCGGCAGGCTGCGGTCATAATGACCTCGGTTGTTATGGCCAAAAGCGCCTTGAGTACCGACGACATCGGGCGTTGGGAAATGTTGCTGTATATTGGTTATACCCTGAGCTTTTTTTGGGTTTCCGGCCTGATTCAGGGCATGTTGACCATTGTACCCAAATTAGAACTCATAGATCGTAAAATATTCATTTTCAATACTTATTTGCTTTTTTTAAGCATTGGGATAATTATCGGAGGAACGCTGCTCTGGTTTCATCAGCCTGTCATCAATATGCTTACAAGTAGGGCCAATCTGCCTCATACAGCCTTGTTTGGCGTGTATTTGGCCTTGCATCTACCCGTATTTCTTCTGGAAAATTTGTACCTTTTGTGGCGCCAACCCAAAAACATTCTCTGGTTCGGCGCTTTTTCTGCGCTGGGACATTTGCTGAGCATCGGCATTCCGTTGTGGGCGGGCATGGGCATCGAGGGTGGGGTAGGGGGGCTGGCCCTATTTGCCGCCGCACGTCATCTGCTGTTGCTGTATTTCATTGTAAAACAAGGACTTCCAATCTTTCGCTGGTCCTGTTGGAGGCAGCTTTTGCATGTTTCCACGCCTTTGATGGGATACTCCATATTGGGCGGCCTGCAACTTACCCTGAGTGCCTGGTTTGTAGCCCGGTTTTTCCCCGGCGATGAGCATCAGTTTGCCATTTTTCGCTATGGCGCTATGGAACTGCCATTTACATTAGCGCTGACCAATGGTTTGGGTACTGCCGTTTTGCCCCTGTTGGCTGATAATCAAAAAGACGGTTTAAACCAATTGCGCGTACAGTCGAAACGATTGGCTCATTTACTTTTCCCCATTGCCATAATAATTATGTTAAGTAGTAACTGGCTGTTTCCCTGGGTTTTCCGAAATGCCTTCTCGGAGAGCGTGCCGATTTTTAACATTTTTTTGATGATATTAGTCACCAGAATAGTGTTTTCCCGCACTGTTTTGACAGGTTTGCAGGCCAATAGGGTAGTCTGGTGGATTTCTGTGGCGGAGATGTTCATTTTTGTTGCACTCAGCGCTGTTCTTGGCAATTGGCTGGGATTACAGGGCATAGCCTGGGCTACGCTCATTGCTTACGCTGCTGAAAAGATAATGATGAGCGTTTATCTGCATTTCAGATATAGCATCCGCCCCGAAGATTATTTAGAAATAAAAATCTTTTCAGTGTACTCAATAGGGCTGTTGGCGGCATATTTGGCGGTATCCCTATAAAAAAGGCACACTTATTTAACATAATATAAATTATGAGAATAAAAATACCGGAATTACAGAAACGCCACAACATCAAACCTTCGCTCACCTCATCAACGACGACTTTTCAAAACACGCTACGAGCGTCGCAAAATCCGCTTTGGTATTATAAACATGCGGCGCTACCCGAATGGCATCTCCACGAAACGAGACATATACTTTGTGTTCATGGAGCGCAGCTTGCAGCTTTTCCGCATCAAAAGCATCTCCCAAACGGACGCCAAACAAGTGAGCCGCACGCTGATGAGACGTGTCTATTCTTGCGCCCATTGCCACTATTTTACTTATAGCTTCTTCACTAATTTGCTTGCAGTACGATTGGACATTTTCTACGCCCCAGTCGAGTATCTGACGGATAGCTGTCAGCATCATCGGCACATGTATAAAATTGCTTTGTTCCCCAACGGCGTAACGCGCCGCAAAAGGCTTGTACTCCGGTTGATATTGAACCAATTTTTGAAAAATATGACTATCTAAGCGGTTGATCCAGTTTTCCTCTATCGGGCGCCCATTATCGAAGGCCGGCCCGTAATACGCCAATCCGATGGAATACGGCCCCAACAACCACTTGTAGCCGGCGCAAATAAGCGCGTCGGGCTGAATTTCCCGTACATCAAAAGGCAACGCGCCAACAGACTGAGTGCCGTCAATGACAAGGGCAGCACCCATTTTTCGGGCCTTCTCCCCTACCCTTTTCAGGTCAAAAACACTGCCGTCGGCCCAATGGACATGCGCCATTGCGACGACAGCCGTCTCATTATCAATACTTTGAAGGATTTTTTCGGTCCACGCCTCCCCTCTTTCGGGGGCTGACGGGGCGGAAATAATCTCAAGTCTCGCGCCTTTTTCCAAGGCCACCTTCTCCCAGATGTAATAATTGCTGGGAAACTGCTCCTGCATCAGCAGTATCTTTTGCCCTTTGGAAACAGGCAAATTCCGGGCGGCGTTGGCTATGCCGTAAGATACAGAAGGTATAACTGCAACTCTTTGATATTCAGTGGCATGAATCAGTTGAGCAAAAGCGACTTTTAAATCCTCCACTGGCTGAAAAAAGTCCTGAATACTGACCTGGTACGGTCGGTTTTTCATTCTAAGCCCCTGCAATCCGGCAGCTTCTACCGATTTCAACTGCGGCGACATGTAAGCGCCATTGAGATAAACGACCTCATCTTCGAGATCGAACAGGTGTTTTTGGCAATCGAGCACAGCCTTGATTATTTGATTTCTACGATCATTTCCACTTCCACACACATGCCCAAAGGCAGGGAGGACATCCCTACGGCAGAGCGTGCGTGTTTGCCTTTGTCGCCGAACACCGCCACCATCAGATCGGAAAAACCGTTGACTACCTGCGGATGCTGTGTGAAACCATCTCCGGCATTCACCATGCCCAATACCTTCACAATACGTTTGACCCGGCTCAAATCGCCGATTTCAGCCTTGAGCGCCGCCAATTGGTTGATGGCCGTCAGTCTGGCAGCCTCGTAGCCCTCCTGCACAGTCAGATCGCGCCCCACCTGCCCAGTGATGTACTTCCCATCGGGTTGCCGGGGGCCTTTGCCTGCCAGAAAGATCAGTTTGCCCGTTCGTACCGCATTGACGTAATTGGCGACCGGCGCTCCGGTTTCCGGCAAAGTAATGCCCAACTCCGCCAGTTTTGCTTCGGGCGTGCCTGCTTTTTGGGCAAACACAGACGGCGTACAAAGCAGTAGCAAGGCCGCTGTGAGGAAATGGGAAATGCGCATAATTGTCCGATTAATGTCTTTTCAAATAATCCAGCGCGAGATTGCAATACAACTTAACGCCGTGCAACATACCCGCCTCATTTATAATGAAATCGGGCGTATGATGAGGTGCTGCTGTAGTGGGGTCTTGGCCGGGTGTCATCCCCCCTACAAAGAGGAAAAGACCGGGCACTTCTTTGGCAAAAAAGGAGAAGTCTTCGGCGCCGGTGACGGCACGGGTCAGAATGATATTGTCGCGCCCCAGCGTTTCCACCAGAATGGGCAGCATTTCGTCCGTCAGTTTAGGATCATTGTAGGTCACGGGCACATATTTGAAAATCTCCACCTCGGCAGTGGCGCCCATGCTCTCGGCAATGTTGGTAGCTGTGCGGTGAATGTCGGCGTGGAGTTTGTCCTGCATACCGGTTTCCAGCGTACGGATGGTACCTTCCATTTCTACCTCTTCGGGAATGATGTTGTTGCGCACCCCGCCCTGAATGCGACCTACGCTGATGACCGCCGCTTCTTTGGTCAGTTCCGTTTGCCGGCTGACGATAAATTGCAGGCCCTGAATAATTTGCGAGGCTACGATGACGGGGTCAATGCCCGTCCAGGGGGTAGAACCATGCGTCTGTTTTCCTTTCACTTTGATAACAAAGCGGTCGGCAGCGGCCATGGTTCCACCCGGACGGTAGCGTATGGTACCCACTTCGGTTGCGGAATTGATGTGCAATCCGAAGACGGCATTTACCTTATTTTTGCTCAAAACACCTTCTTCTACCATCATTTTGGCTCCGCCGTTTTCGCCCGGAGGCGCGCCCTCCTCTGCCGGCTGAAAAATGAACACCACGGTACCGCGCAGTTCACTCTTCATTTGCGTCAGTACCTTGGCTGCGCCCATGAGCATGGCCACATGTGTGTCGTGGCCGCAAGCGTGCATTACGCCTACGTTTTGCCCTTGGTACACATCCTTTTCTTTGGAAGCAAAAGGCAGATTGACCCGCTCAATGACCGGCAAACCATCCATGTCGGCCCGAAGCGCCACCACAGGGCCGGGCTTGTTGGTTTTCAAAATGGCTACTACGCCGGTGTGCGCAATGCCGGTTTGTACTTCCAAACCCAACGATTTAAGGTATTTGGCCACATATTCCGCCGTTTTGAACTCCCTGTTCGACAATTCCGGATACTGATGCAGGTGACGTCGCCATTGAATGACTTCCGGTTCTACTTTTTTAGCCAATTCCTCCACACGGGGAACGAAGCCGTTTTGTGCCGGGAGCAAAAACGGGACAATGAACATCAAAGCCAAAAGATAAGTCGTGAGGTGCTGTTTGAGCATGGTTATTTTGATTTAAGCACGGCGTAATGACTGAAGAAATGTGGAATGGTTTCTATGCCTTTGTAGAAATTGAACAGGCCGTAATGCTCGTTCGGAGAGTGAATGGCATCGGAATTGAGACCAAAGCCCATGAGTACAGACTTGACGCCCAGCACGCTCTCAAACAAGGCTACAATGGGAATACTGCCGCCCTCGCGCATGGGAATGGGCGCCTTGCCAAAGGTGGCTTCCATCGCCTTGTGCGCCGCCTGATATTCCGGCGTATCGGTGGGCGTTACAACAGGAAAACCGCCGTGATGCGGGCGAACCTCCACGCTGACAGACGGCGGAGCAATACTTTGGAAATGCTTGGCAAACAGTTCGGTGATTTTGTCGGGATGCTGGTGCGGCACCAATCGCATACTGATTTTGGCGAAAGCCTTGGCCGGCAATACCGTTTTAGCGCCCTCTCCGATGTAGCCTCCCCAGATGCCGTTGACGTCCAAGGTGGGCCGAATGGAGGTGCGCTCGTGGGTCGTGAAGCCTGCTTCGCCCATCGTATCGCCGATGTTGAGCGCCGTTTTGTATGCGGCCTCGTTGTGGGGCGCTTTGCTCATCTCGGCGCGTTCTGCCTCGCTGATGATTTCTACATCGTCATAAAAACCTGGAATGGCAATGTGGCGATTCTCATCGTGCAGAGAGGAAATCATATCGCAGAGCACATTGACCGGGTTGGCCACTGCACCGCCGTAAATGCCGGAGTGAAGGTCTCTGTTCGGGCCGGTCACTTCCACTTCTACATAGCTGAGGCCACGCAATCCCACCGTCACGGAGGGCACGTCGTTGGCAATGATGCTGGTGTCGGAAATGAGCACCACGTCGCATTTAAGTTTGTCTTTGTTGGCTTCGCAATACTTACCGAGGTTGACGGACCCTACCTCCTCTTCCCCTTCGATCATAAACTTGACGTTACAGGGCAGCTCGCTGTTGGCAGACATGGCTTCAAACGCCTTGATATGCATAAATACCTGGCCTTTGTCGTCGCAGGAACCACGCGCAAAGATAGCGCCGTCGGGGTGCAACTCGGTTTTTTTAATGACCGGTTCAAACGGCCCCGACTCCCACAGTTCGAGCGGATCGGCCGGCTGCACATCGTAGTGACCATAGACTAAAACCGTAGGCAATTCGGGCGAAATGAGCTTTTCACCATACACAATCGGATGGCCCGCCGTAGGACATACCTCTACGTTTTCAGCGCCGGTAGCTCTGAGTTGGTCGGCCACAGCTTCGGCCATGCGTTGCACATCGCCTTTGAACTTCGGATCGGCACTCACGGAAGGAATCCTGAGCCAATCGAGCAATTCCGCGAGGAAACGCTCTCTGTTTTGTTGGATATACTGCTGAGTAGCTTGCATTGAAATCTGGTTTTATTAAAATGATAGCGCTAAAGTAGCCTTTTTTCAGGAAAAGTGTTCTCCGAGCTGTTTTCGCAGAGCTTCCTCGTCCAATTTCCGGTAGAGATTCCCCTCGAAAGCGACAGAAATATTACCGGTTTCCTCCGACACCACAAACGCAGCCACATTGGTGCGCTCGCTGATGCCGACCGCCGCCCTATGCCGAAGCCCCAGACTCTTGGGCAGGTCGGTTTTATCGGTCAGGGGCAGCACGCAGCCGGCAGCATGTATTTTGCCGTGGCTCATAATGACGGCGCCGTCGTGCAGCGGGCTTTCTTTTTGAAAAATACTTTGGAGGAGCACTTCACTGATCTCGGCATCCAGCACAACGCCCTGATTGATGATGCCGTCCAACTTGACATTGCCCGCAAAGACGATGAGCGCCCCGGTTTTTTTTCTGCTCATACTGAGCATGGCATTGCATAAGGCGTTGATTTGCTTTTCTTTAACATGCGATCCTTGAAAATTGGAATCCAATAAGGTGCCTAAAATACGGGCCTGCCGTTTGAAGGCCGTATTGCCCAGATAGAGCAATATCCGGCGTATTTCCTGCTGAAAAATGATGACCAAAATGATGACGCCCACATTGACAAACTGGTCGAGAATGGCCGACAACAAGTCCATTTTCAGACGGTCAACGAGCCACCAAACGACGTACAGCACCAGCAGGCCGGCAAAAATAGTGTAGGCAATGGTGCCTCTCAGTAGTTTATAAAGCTGATAGATGAGGAACCCGACGATGAGCACGTCAATGAGGTCCCATACTCTGACGGGTAAAAAGCCGATACGGGCTGCGAATAATATGTCTTCCGGATGGATCAACGCTATGCTTGATGAATTGAGGCACAAAAAAAGTAAATATTCGGCCCACGATGACAGAAAACAAGTAAATTTGCCCAAGAAGAAGCAAATTACACTGTAAACATTCAGTCTCGATTCCCAACAAAAAACCGAACATTTGATGAAACGCTCATGCTCATTTTTATCCTGCATTTGGGTTGCCGCGCTTGTAGTTGGGCTGCCACAAGTATCTGATGCTCAGGAAATTCGCACCAATGAAAAGGGTGAAAAGATTGTCGTTTACCCCGACGGCACCTGGCAGTATTTTACTGTTTTCGGCGGTTCTAAAGACGTGCTCTTCGACAGCAAAGATGCCCAAAAGCCGGAAGATGCCGAGCCGGAGTTCGGAGCAAAATACCCCGTCTTTAAAGGCGAAATTGCTCCAATGGACCTCGCATTTTCCATACCCGAAGAATATGCCCGCCGCATTGCCGTGAGAAAGTCTCAAATTGCATTGGAGGCGCGCGCTGTGGCTCAAAAAAGAGCAGCCGACGCTCAGGCTCAACGGGACAAATTAGAACAGGAAATGAACGCCTTGCGCCAGACTCCCAATGCGGATGAAGATGCTTTGCGCCGCATGGCCTACCGCTTCAACGCCGCCGGAAAAACCGCCAACGAAGCCCAACTCGAAGTGGTACAGGCCGAGCGCGCGGTGGCCTCTGCCGATGAGTTGACTAAAAAAGGTGTCTACCTAAAGCAATTGAAGGCTCAGCAAAAAAATCAACTGAAGGGTGCGAAGGCTGCTCCTTCTGTGGCGTCCTTACAATCGGCAGAATTCATCGCGGGGCTTGCTTTTGCCGACAATCCACTACTCACACCTTCGGAAGCTGTTGAGAATGTGCGTTTTGCGCCTTCGCCTGGTTGTAAGGTAGCGTATGAAGGCGTGGATGCCGATACCCGGCAGTTTCGGCGCGATGTGCAGAAGCAATTACTTTTCTCGCATACCGACGAGCGGCTCCGCATGGTGCTCAAAGATCAGGAATATTTGCGCTGCGAGGGCTTTGCTACTTCCATCGGGGGCTACCGCTTCATTACGCTGCAATACACCTTTGCCTACCCCAATGCCCGCGAGGCGTACGGTTTTATTGAAAAAGGCAGCATCCTGACGGTAAAAATGCTGGACGGTTCTTTTGTCAATCTTCGCTCCGGCAAAATGGACAAGGGCAGCTTCGACACCCTCACCAACGTATTGACCTACAACGTCCACTATCCTATTGATCGCAGCCAGATCAGCCTGTTGCGCAACAGCGAAGTGGACAGCATTCTGGTGTTCTGGAGCAGCGGCTACGAAGAATACGAAGTGTTTGAAATTGACTTTTTTATCAACCAACTTGCCTGTCTGGAGAAGTAATATGACAACCGAACAAGAACAACAATTAGAACAAGAACTGAAAAGCGTGCAAATGCTGGGGCTTCATTTGCCTACCGATCCTCGTTGGGTCAATCTGGCAGAAAAAGACCTCGAAGAAATCCTCACCGACCACGCTTATTGCGAGCAAAAAGCAGCTACCTCGTGTATATCGCTCATTCAGCAATACCCTGAAAAACAGGACATGGTGAAAGAATTGGCGCCCATTGTAACCGAAGAATGGGGGCATTTCCGGGCGGTGCTGTCGGAGATGGAAAAGCGCGGGCTGAAATTAGGGCGGCAGCGCAAAGACGAGTACGTCAACGAGTTGCTCAAATTTCAGAAAAAAGGCGGCAGCCGCGAGGAGGCGCTGTTGGAAAAACTGCTGGTTTGCGCACTGATTGAGGCGCGGAGTTGCGAACGCTTCCGCTTGCTTTCTCTGTACATCAACGATAAGGCGCTGAGGGGATTCTACCACAAGTTTATGATATCCGAGGCGGGGCATTATCGCCTTTTTATTGACCTGGCCAAGCAATACGCGGGCGAGGAAAAGGTAAAAATCCGTTGGCAGGAGTACCTCACCCGGGAAGCGGAAATCATGGAGGAACTGGAGTTGCGAGGAGATCGGATGCATTGAAGCGGTATGTTCGGTAGGCGGTGGCCGCGCCTGTGGCGCGGGGTGCTAAGCGCGGCTCCAACCCGAAACATTGAACCCGAAACAAGACCCGTTCCTACCGGAACGCCCAAATTTTTAACGCGAATCTTAGCGAAGGGCGCGAAATTTCGCGAACCACGCCTCCGTCGTGGCGCAGCGCGAGAGGAACGCGAAACCCGAAACCTTGAACCCGAAACCCGAAACAAACCTATTTCCTACCCGAAATCAAAAGCCCTGTTCCTACAAAAAACCTCAGCAGCGCCGTCACTGTGTGGGGGTGTTCGAACTCGCCGGCCAGCAGCATATCCAATACTTTTTCTATGGGCAAGAACACCAATGCCACCGCTTCTCCGTCATCTAAAGCAGGAGCTTGGCTGTATTGCACATCGCGCGCTACCCAGTGATGAATGTAGCTGTCCATGAACACCGGATTGGAAGGCACCTTGCCCAGATATTCCCAGTTTTCTGATGAGTATCCCGTTTCCTCTATCAGTTCACGGGCGGCGGCATCTTGCAGCTCCTCCCCTGCTTCCATCAGACCGCCGGGCAGTTCCAGTGTATCGGCGCCGATGCCGAAGCGAAACTGGCGAATGAGCAGCATCTGGTTGTCGGAAGTCAGAGCCACAACATTGGCAGAATCGCGGCCTTCGAGGATGACCATGCGCTCCTCGGCGCCGTTGCGGGGATTGCACATCCAATCATAACGCACCTGAAAGAGCTTGATATGCGGCCCGTTTTCAGAGCCTGTTTTTTCCCAATTGTAGGAGTCCATAAGCATTGTGTTACTTTTTAAAGCGGTATCGTCTCAAAGTTCCAAAACAAAAAACTATGAGACGGATTTACATTTTTTCTACTTTGTTGCTCGCCGTTTTAACGGCAAATTTATCAGCGCAGTGCAGTGCAGGCAATGGTACTCAATTCTCAGATTGCCTGACTTCCGGCAGCACGACGATCAACATAAGCGGCACCTTTACAGTAAACGGAAACGTTGACTTGTCCGGCAAGACCATCAATCTGGGGAGTGGAAACAAAGAACTCACCCTTACAGGAATCGTAACGATTAGCAGCACTACCGTTTTTTCAGGCAGCGGCAATGTGAAAGTCATCAATGGGGGCAACTCTGCGTGCGGCAACTCCGGTCAGTGTATCATCAACGTGGCTACGCTGAACTTCCGTATTGCGAGCGGTGGTTATGCAACTCTGGCGGACGCGCTGAGCGGTATTCTCCCCGTAGAACTGACTGCTTTCAAAGCCTTGCCCGGAACCTCCGGCATTGACCTGCTTTGGTCCACCGCTTCCGAACTCAACAATGCCCGCTTCCTCATTGAGCGCAGCGGCAGCGATGGGTACTTCCGCAGCATCGGCGAGGCAAAAGGCGCAGGCACTACCTCTACTCCTCAAGATTACCAATTTACCGACCGCGCTCCGTTGCCCGGCTCCAACTACTATCGCCTCCGGCAGGAGGATTACGACGGCAAGTTTGAGTACTCTCAAGTCATTGCCGTACAAAGCCGGGAGTCAAGTGCTGAAGCCATGAAGGTTGCCCCCAATCCGGTTGATGGCCGTCAAATCAGATTGGAAATGCCCTCGGCTGAAATGCCCGTCCGCATAGAACTCATGGATGCAGCCGGGAAGCGTACCTCACTCGTTTTCAGCGCAATGGAGCGAGCTATGGAGGCCGACTTGCCGCAAAACCTCTCCGCCGGCATGTATTATCTGACCGCTGTGTTTGCCGACAGGGTATTGGTGTCCCCCATTGTGGTGCGGTAAAATTATTTCCGCAACTTTTTTTCCAACTCCTGCTCGATGCCCTGATTTTGCAGCTCGTACAATAGGCTTCGGCAAAAAGCGACATAATCCTTCACCTCCAAACGGCTCTGATGAACGGCTTTCGTCAGGGCCGTTTTTTCGTTGGGTTGCAGGCTCGCTATCTGGATGGAATCCGGCAGTTGGGTTTGTAAAAAAAGCAGGGTACTGCGCTGCACATCAATGGCATTGTAGATGGATTCCGCCTCTGTGGGGCGAAGGTTGGCACGGGCGGCAGCGTAGTAGGCTTGGGTGCGTTGCAACTGAAGCGCCAGGTATTCCATCCGCTTATCAATAGGGTCGTTGAGTACCAGCACGGTATTGAGATAGACGCCGATGTCGTAAAAAGAAGGATCGGAGTGCAGGCGCTCGGCGCGCAGTTCGTATCCCTGGAGGGCAAGATCGGCTCTTTTTAGAATCGTTGCCACCGCAGCATCGGGCTTGGAGTTCAGTTGCTCGTCTATTCGTTTTCTAAACAACAGGCAAGCCGCGAGAATAGAATCTGTGCGGGTCTTTGTGAAAACCACCGGCAACACGTCATCTGCAAAAAGGAGGGGGATTTGTTCCAGCATTTGCCGTTCCAATTTCCGCGCTTTGCCTTCCGGCGAACTGCATCCCGACGACACCAGCAAGAGTACGCAGCTTATCATCCATCCATATTTCATCATGCCGGCTGTTTCATGGTTTCGTGGGCCAATTGCAAAGCCAGTTCCAACTGTTCCTGGCGATTCAGCAAAGTATTATCTATCACAATGGCGTCGTCGGCCTGCCTGAGCGGGCTGTCGGCGCGGGTGGAATCAATGCGGTCGCGTTCCAACAGGTTTTCCCGAACACTCTCCTCCGTAAGTTCCAATCCCTTGGCGGTCAGTTCTAATTGTCTGCGCCGTACGCGCTCGTCGGGGTCGGCGGTGAGGAAGATTTTAAGTTCGGCATCAGGAAAAACCACCGTACCGATGTCTCGGCCATCCATGACGATGCCGCCGGTTTGGCCCAGCGCTTTTTGTTGCTGCACCAAGGCGCGCCGTACTTCGGGAATGGCAGCCACGGGGCTGACGGCTGAGGAAACGCGCATATCGCGGATGTCGTCTTCCACATCCTGGCCATTGAGGAAAGTGCGGTTTTGGTGGTTGATGTTTCTAAACTCAATGCGAATGTGACGCAAGGCTTCGATAACGGCTGCGCGGTCGTCGTAGTCAATGCTATGATTGAGAAAATAAAGCGTAACGGCCCGGTACATGGCGCCGGAATCTACATATCCGAACCGAAGTGCCGAAGCCAAGTCGCGGGCCAGGGTGCTTTTACCGCAGGAAGAGTAGCCGTCTATGGCAATGATGATGTTTCTCACGAGGTGTTGGTTGATGAACTCAGCGGCAAAAATAGGTCTTATTTGACATTTATTTTTGCCCCGTTACCAATCCGAGCGTCATTTCCCAGAGCTTTTCGTAAGGAATGATTTCGAGGTCTTGCAACTGCCCTCTGTATCTGAACGGGTGCCGGTTAAATGCTTCCAGAAATTTATCACACCGTTTGCCGGAAGGCGGTCGGTATTCGTTTTTATGCAGCTCGTGCAAAAGGCCGATGAAGGCGCATTGGCGGGGATAGATGCCTTTTTTAGCCAGATTTTGGGCCAATTTGTGAAGCCACACTATCTGTCGCCCGGCGGCTGTGAGATTGCGCACATGAAAGAAAAACATGATCTGTGCCACGGCAATAAGAATGGTCTGGTTCTCCTTTTGCGGCAGATACGGCACCGGCGATTCCACAAACTCTTCCACCTTGAAGTCTTTCCGTTTCTGCGAAATCACAAACTGTTGCTGAAGCGGCCTCAATTCCATCAACAGGTGCATGTAGGGCGTAAAAATACGCCATTTATCCTGCTCTGTTTCCGGCGCGTGATGAAACTGCTTGTGTTCTATCGCCTCCCGATACACGGCAAATGCATGCAAAATGCTCTCGGTATGAATGCTGAGCAACAGATAAAACTCCATGAGCCGGAGGCGTTCGGGGTCGTGAGGACGTATGAGCCGGAAGGCGTTTTCGGCAAAAGACCGTCCTTTTTTAAAGTCCTTATCGTGCAGGGCTGCCCGCAATCTGCCGATGGCAAATAGTTTGAGTTTGTCGTCATCGTAATGCGTAGCCTGCTTTTTCAGGTAGTCTTCGGCCTGCTCGGCCACATCGGCGGCAGATGCAAAATCACCCTCCAACTCGAATCGAAGCATCCATGCCTCGAAAGCGTTAAAATTGATCAGCGGAGCAGTATGTTGCTCAGAGAGTTGCAGCAATTCATCGCATCGGGTACTGATTTCCGACAGTGTGGACGCATGCAGCGCTTCGCTTGATTGGTAGGCCAAGCGGATGAACTGTATGTACTTTTCAGACAGATGCTCGGCATTCCGCGCAGGCTCATAAGTTTCTATAAATTTGTCCTGTTTGGAATAATTTTTTTCATCGTTTTGTCCGGCATAAATCTCCCGGATGATGAGCGCCGAAGCGACGACCATGTCCGGGAAGCCGAAGCGGATGGCCATGTTTTGGATTTGCTGCGCTTCGCCGAGAGCGGTTTCTGTGGCCCCGTTGATGAGCAAAATGTGTACTAAAGCCAAATTGCGACGGCAGGAATAGAGCGCGGCGCTGCGTCCGGAGAGTTGCGCCAGACTGGGATCGAGAAAAAAGAAGGTATTGAGCAGCCTTTTTCTGAATCTGGATTTGAGCTGCCGGTAGCGGGCGTCGGTCGGAGTGGCCTGATACAATTCTTGTGCGGCCTGCTCGTCGGTCTCAAATTTTTCTTTGTACAAACCATTGTACATGCGCGCAAACAGGTTGTTGGGCTGCCTAAGGCTGTTTTGATCCAGAATCTCAATTTTGCTGATCTTCTTTTTGTCTAAAATCTGAGTGATTTCGAGCAGCTCTTTCATGTTTGCTTATTTAATTGGCAGGATAGTGAAGGAGTGACTAACCCAGGAAAGTCACTCGTAGTCGCCCCTTCACTACGCATTGAAATGATACCGGCAAAAAAAATGGTTTTACAGCAGGAAACTGTAAAACCATGATTCTTTTTTTAATGGCGGCAAAAGCCCCGCTGCGGAGTACCGCTGAAAATCAGTACTCGTCGTCGTTGAAGAGGAAGTCCTCTTTGCGCGGATAGTCGGGCCAGATGTCTTCAATGCCCTCGTAAATTTCGTCCTCGTCTTCCATTTCCTGAAGGTTTTCAATAACCTCAACAGGGGCGCCCGAACGGATGGCATAGTCAATAAGTTCATCGCGCGTTGCGGGCCAGGGAGCATCTTCCAAGTGATATGCCAGGTCCAATGTCCAGTACATGGTAATTAAGATTTTACAGTTACTTCTGATAGATGTTGTGAAAAAGTGTGCGAATAACGAAATTCCAAAGCAAACGTTACAAAACTTGTCTGCATTTTTTTAAAAAAAATTCAATGTACCTCATCAGAGGCGGGCGGCAATCACCACATAAGACTGATTTTCATAGCCTTGTGGCCAAACGCCTAATTCGGTTGATTGTACCGGGCCGGTGGGGTCGCATATTCCATATCGGCGGCCAAGATAAGTGACGGCGGCGCTTGAGTCCCAGTCCCCCCCTACCCCGATGGTAATGTGATCCTGAAAAGCAATGACGATGACAGGCAGTTGCAAGACCTCTTTCACCAGATAAGCAAACAATACCGCGCGATCTTCGCAATCTGAGTATCGGTAATGAAACACCTCGTCGGGGGTCATCGGGCGGCTCCTGCCATACGCTTTCATATCATCTTGATAATCAAATGAAGACCGCGTAAATGCCGCTATGATTTCCAATGCCTTTCGAGTAGATTTGCCCTCGGTGATGCGCCTGAGCTGCGGCAAAAGGGAAGCACTCAAAGTCCTTGAAACCGGCATATTGAAATAATCGGCCTCCGACAATACCGGTTGATGAGCCAGCGTGAGCACCCAGGCGAGATCGTACTGAACGGATAGTTGATACAGCGTGTCGCCGGTTCTGATGTCTAACTTCTTTTCGGCAAAAGCAGGTTTTAAAACGGGGGCCTCCTCCCAGCGAAACGACAATGACCTGCCGCCGGGCATAGCGTCGAAAGCAAGCAGGTAAACGCGCTCCGCCTCTACCGGATAACGAAGCGGAAAAGGAATGTGATAGTACGACTGCCGGCGACTCTCGATCATCGGCAAACCGAAAACCTCCTCTTCGGAACGCAAATACAAAAAGGCTTTTTCCTCATTGTAGCCCAAACGGGTATCAAAACCGGCATGAGACATCAGAAACCAGACCATCAGCTCCCGGTCAAACGCTCTTTGTTTTTCAAAAATGGCGTCCACACTGGAGCGCACAAGTGTATAAAACATCCAATCATTGAGGCGAAGGCTGTCTTTTTTGTCTTCCAAATCGCTCAGCAATACGGCATAATCGCTTTCCAATAAATGGTGGTAAGCATCCATGATTCCGGTTTCATCGGGCCGGGTAGGTGTAGCCTGCTTCATGCGCAAACTGTATTGGACCTCCAATGTGCCCATGCCGAACGGAACCGACGCAACCGATTGCATCTCCTCGCCGGCCATGCAGAAGACACGGTTCAGAAAAATCCAGAACAGCAGCAACAAGGAAGCTACTCTTTTCATAATGACTTACCAATGAGTTGTTTATCTCGAACAGCCGCGCAGCACATCCAATCCGTTGGCCCACAACATCAATGCAATGAGGATGAAAAATCCGATGGTACCGGCCCATTCCATGAACTTGTCGCTGGGCTTCCGACCGGTAACCATTTCAAACAGCAGAAACATGACATAACCGCCGTCAAGAGCTGGAATGGGCAGCAGGTTCATAAACGCCAGAATGATGGACAAGGCTGCCGTCATGCTCCAGAAGCGCTCCCACAGCCATTCAGAACCGAACATCTGGCCGATGGAAGCGAAACCGCCCAAGCTGTCGCTGGCTTTGATCTTGCCTTTGAACATCTGCCCGAATGCCTTGAGTTGCACCGTGAGGAAATCAACGCCTTTCACAAAACCGGCGGGCAGGGCCTGCAACAGCGAGTAGTCTTTTCTTTGCAGCTCGAAAAACTCGCCGGGGCCTTTGGGATAAATGCCGGCCTTGCCCTCCTCGGTGAGTTTCAGGGCAAAAGAAAGCGTGTCTGTTTTGTTGCGCAATACTTTGACGCTCACGTCTTTGTTCGGATTTTTGGACGCCAGCCGCTGGAAATCCTGAAAATAGGGCGTAGCAATGTCGTTGTATCCAATGATCTGATCGCCGACTTTGATGCCGACTTTTTCAGCAGGTGAGCCTTTGTGCAACTCGCCGGCTATAAAAGGCAAACGAACCCCAAACAAAACCTTGTCTTTATTCTCATGGGCGGCCAATTCCTTAGTGAAATCAGCCGGCACGTTGATAACCACATTCTGACCGGCTCTTTCCACCGTCAGCCGATCTACGTTTTCAATGATGATGGCGCGTTTGACGAGCGGTTCGCTGAATTTTACGAACGGCTGCTCGCCTACCATCAGTATTTTATCGCCGTCCTGAAGACCTATTTTCTGCCCCAGAGAATCCGCGTAAATGCCATATTCTACATTCTTGGCGGGCAGAAACTCCTCGCCCCAATAGGCCAGCACTCCGGCATAAATGAGGCCGCCGAGCAGGAAGTTGACGATGACGCCGCCGAGCATGATGATGAGGCGTTGCCAGGCCGGTTTGGTGCGAAATTCCCAGGGTTGCGGCGGCTGATCGAGGAAGGCCGTGTCGTTGCTTTCGTCAATCATACCGGCAATTTTTACATAGCCGCCCAGCGGAAACCAGCCGATGCCGTATTCTGTATCGCCGATTTTTTTCTTCCAAAGCGCAAAGTTGAGGACGTTGGCCAAGGGGAAAAGAAAGTCGAAAAAGAGGTAAAATTTCTCCACCCTGGTTTTGAACCAGCGAGCCGTCATAAAATGGCCCATTTCGTGCAGGGTAATAAGGATGGAAAGGCTGAGCAGCAACTGCCCGATCATAATCAATATCTTCATACGAATTTGTGCTTGTCGTTAAGGAGGGCAAAGGTACATTCATTTGTGCAATTCTGCGGCATTCTGCACCTTTGCGGCATGTATCTCTTTTATACCCATGATATTCGCGGGCAAATGGCCTTTCTCGATGAGGAAGAGGCCCGGCATTGCGCGCAGGTGCTGCGCCACAAGGTGGGCGATGTAGTGCATTGTACCGACGGGCAAGGCGCGCTCCTCGAAGGGCGGATTGTCGAGTTGAATAAAAAAGGCTGCACGCTCCACATCGAAAAAGAGAAAAAGACGCCATTGGAACGCTCCTGGCGACTACAGCTCGCTATGGCCCCCACCAAAAATGCCGACCGCACGGAATGGCTCATCGAAAAAGCCGTAGAAATTGGTTTAGACTCTTTTACGCCAATATGGTGCGAGCGCTCGGAGCGCAAAAATCTGCGCATGGACCGGCTGGAAAAAATCGCCCTCTCGGCCATGAAACAGTCGCTTTCCCTGTGGCTGCCGCGCTTAGAGACGCCACGGAGTTTTACCGATTTCACGGGGGCGCAAACCGGAGGCAGGGCGCAGTTGTTTATCGCCCATTGCATGGAAGATGCAGATAAGATGCTGCTGCAACACAAGTGCGCGCGCCAACGGGACGTTTGTATCCTCATTGGCCCGGAAGGCGATTTCAGCCCGGCAGAAGTGCAGGCAGCCCTGCAAGCCGGTTTCGAGCCGGTGAGCCTCGGCACGCAGCGACTTCGCACCGAAACGGCGGCACTGAGTTCTTGTCTGACCATTCATTTTATTAATAACCAATAAGTTATGATGCGCTATATCGCTCTGTTGTTCGTTTTTTTCTTTCTGTCTTTTGCCCCTGCACAGCGTCCGCCGGGCGGACTCAAACTGGCCCTGCTCAAGTACAATGGCGGCGGCGACTGGTATGCCGTGGTGGATGCGCTCCAGAATTTCGCCAAATTTTGTAATGACAATTTAGGCACCAATTTCGATACAGAATATGCCACGGTGGATGTGGGCAGCCCGGATATTTTCAATCATCCTTTCTTGTTTATGACAGGACACGGCAACATCGTTTTGTCTGATGCCGATGCTGAAAATTTGCGCACTTATCTGATGGGCGGCGGTTTCCTGTTTGTGGACGACGACTATGGAATGGAGCCGTATTTTAAGGTGGCGGCGAAAAAATTATTCCCCGACCGGGAGTTGGTCGAATTGCCTTTCGAGCATCCCATTTACCGGCAGAAATACGAATTTAAAAAGGGATTGCCCAAAATTCACGAACACGACGGCAAACCGCCGAGGGGCTATGGCATTTTTCACGAAGGCAGGTTGGTCTTGTTTTTCGGGGTTGAATCCAACATCAGCGACGGCTGGGAATCCAGAGAAGTACACCGTACACCGGAGGAACTGCGCCAACAATCGCTGCGCATGGGCGCCAATATTGTGCAGTTTGCGTTCAAGCAGTAAGTTTCACCAACTACTTCCAGACTACTTTCTCATTGTCCTTGATGTATCGCCGGACATTGAGCCAGAATGCTGCAAACAGGTAAACCAAAATAGGCGATCCCAAAGCCGCGAAGGTGAGATAAATAAAGTACATCCGCACTCTGGCTGAGGCAATCCCCATGCGCTCTCCGAGGTAGCTGCATACTCCGAAAGCCGAACGTTCCAACAGGTATTTAACGGAAGGCATAGGCCAGATTTTTTTGGGTTAAATTCCAGCACAACAACGGGCCGGCAGGTTTTGTTGTAAATTGTTCTGTATCGGACAGATAAAGGTCTTATGTAGTGATGCAGGCGTTCGCACTGTTCATCTCCATTGTGGCAGCCGAAGGTACTGGGGCGTTTGATGCGCAGCAGGCTATAGATGAATTACTCCAAAACGCTCAGTTCCTCCTCTGACAGCCCTGTTTCAAGCACAGCATCTTTGACGGACAGCACCTTGCGCGCCAGTTTGTCGTTGGACATCAGGTACTTAAAGGCGTGGTCGTATAGCGGATTGGCGATTTTCATCAGGCAAAGTTACTGTATTGTACGCGAAAAACAACGCGGCCGTCGCCAAAGTTGTAGGCTTCCGGCAAGTCGTTTTTGAACTCTAAGCCGCCGAGGTAGTGGCGTTTTTTTTCCTACGGGTAGCTCGCGGCGGAGATTGGAGCAGTGGTGGGTCGTCTCCAAACCATGAGCTGCTCAAAAGGAATTACACCACCTCCGCCACCACAAAAATACTTCCCCCCACAAAAATCAGGTCATCGGGAGTTGCATTTCGCTTGGCAGCACGCAGGGCATTTTTTACAGAGGAATACAAACGGCCCTGCAAGTTCATTTCGGCGGCTTTTTTTTGCAGTTCTCCGCTATCCAATCCTCTGGGTATGTTGGCTTTGCAAAAATAATAGCGGGCATCCGGCGGCAGCAATCCGAGCATGGTGCTGATGTCTTTGTCTTTGACTACGCCAAACACAATATGAAGCCGCTTATACTGCATTTTAGACAACTCCGCCACTACGCCTTTCAAGCCATGTTCGTTGTGGGCGCTGTCGCAGAGGACTAAGGGGTTTTGTCCGATGGCATCCCAGCGCCCGAGAAAACCTGTCAGAGATTTCAGCCGGCTCAACCCGGAGCGAACGTGTGTTTCCGTGATGGAGAATTGCGGAGCCAGTATTTCAACGGCCTGCAAGACAGTTTGAATATTCTTTGTTTGAAAATCACCGGAGAGCTGTACTTCCAATGCCAGGTAGAGCAGCTTTTGTTCTTGAAAAATATCAAAAACAGTGTGCAGCACATCGCCCGAACACCGAGCGGCTCGATACCTTTCATCGGCAAAAACGAGTTCAGAACCCTGATGCTCAGCGGTTTGCCTGAATACAGGTGCGGTTTCGGGGTGACTTTCTCCTATAACCACCGGAATGCCGGCTTTGATGATGCCCGCTTTTTCGGCAGCGATCAAGGGCAGGGTGTTTCCCAAAAACTCTGTGTGATCGAAGCCTATATTGGTAATGACCGAGAGTACAGGCTCTACGATATTGGTAGAATCCAGCCTGCCTCCCAAGCCGGTTTCTATGACGGCGACGTCCACCTTTTCGGAAGAAAAGTAGTCGAATGCCAGCGCCGTGGAGAGTTCAAAAAAAGAGGGCTGCACTGCATCTATGACAGGGCGAACGCGACGAACAAAATCCACCACAAAGGCTTTGGAGACGTACTGCCCGTTGATGCGCGCCCGCTCCCGAAAGTCCCGGTAGTGCGGCGACACGCAAAGCCCGGTTTTCAGTCCGGCTGCCTGTAGAATAGCGCTCAACATAAAAGATACGGAGCCTTTGCCGTTGGTACCGGCCACATGGATGAGTGGGTAGTTGCGCTGCGGATGCCCCAGCGCTTCGCACAGCGCTGTGATATTGGTAAGGTCTTTTTTGTAGGCCGGCGCCCCAATGCGTTGAAACATGGGTAATTGGCTGAATAAAAAATCCAGCGTTTCTTGGTAGGAAATCTTGCGCATGTGATGATCTGAAATAAAATTGAAGGCAAAAGAAGATATAAATCAAATCCGGTGACTAATTTCGTGCCTTGATTTCATCACAAAAACCAAAAAATCATGAAAAGATTACTTTTAACAGTCTCAGTCATTGCTGTAATGGCAGCCTTCGGTTCTCTTTATGGGCAGAGCTACAAGTCTGCTATAGGCGCTCGTTTGGGCGTGCCGTTTGCCGCATCGTACAAAACGTTTATCTCTGAGCCGGGAGCTATTGAAATTTTCGCTGGATTTCGGGGGTACTCCGGATATAGCTGGGTGAGCGCCAACGCAGCTTATCAGCACCATTTCCCCATAGGCAGCGTCGAAAACCTCTCTTGGTATGCCGGCGCCGGCGCCGGTGTTCAATTCTGGAATTGGAAGAATTCTGCATTGGATGATTCCAACACCAGCATCAGTATCATGGGCGTTATCGGATTGGACTACAAGTTCTCAGAAATTCCTCTCAACTTAAGCGTTGACTGGATGCCTACCTACTTTTTGGGAGGCTTCATTGGCGGATTTGGGGGTGGATATGGTTCACTTTCAGCTCGTTATGTTCTGAAGTAAATTCCAAATTTCATAACGCAATCAAAATGGCTTTAGCGCTTCATTGCGTTGGAGCCATTTTGTTTTTAGAGGATCACCTGTTTCTTCTTGCCTTGTTGTTTTTATAATCCATAAAAATGAAATCGCCCAGGCCATTGAGGCTGCTGTAAAAAGCCTTACCGTTGTTGGCGCGGGTAAACTGATCTACAAAATTCATCAGGTAGGGATCGCGGGCAATCATAAAGGTGGTGACCGGAATCTGGAGCTTGCGGCAGCGCATGGCTAAGCTGAGCGTGCGGTTGACGATGGTGCGGTCCAATCCAAAACTGTTCTGGTAATATTTCTTGCCTCGTTTGATACAGGTGGGCTTCCCATCGGTGATCATAAATATTTGCTTGTTGGGATTCTTGCGCTTTTTGAGGATATCCATCGCCAATTCCAAACCGGCGACGGTATTGGTGTGGTAAGGCCCTACCTCCAGATACGGCAGGTCTTTGATTTCGATCTGCCAGGCATCGTTGCCGAAAACGATCACATCCAGGGTGTCTTTGGGATAGCGGGTGGTGATGAGTTCCGACAAAGCCATAGCCACTTTTTTGGCTGGCGTAATGCGGTCTTCGCCGTAGAGAATCATGGAGTGCGAGATGTCAATCATCAGCACGGTGCTCATTTGGGCCTGATAGAAGGTTTCCTTTACTTCAAGGTCTTCCATGGAGAGCCTGAACTCGTCTATGCCGTGATTGATCTGTGCATTGCGCAGCGATTCGGAGACGGCCAAGTGTTCCAATGGATCGCCAAACTCAAATGGACGTAGTTCGGAGGTGTGTTCATCGCCGCGGCCGTACCTGCGGGTGTTGTGGTTACCGGATTTGGATTTTTTCAATTGGCCGAAAACGTCTTCCAATGCTTTGCGACGAAGCGCCAGTTCCAACTTGGAGGAAGGTACAAAACCCGGGAATCCCTCTACCCCACCCTCTTGTTGGATATAGCCCTTGTCTATCAAGTCTTGGATGAAATCGGCCATTCCATAATTGTCGTCCGTCAGGTTGTACTCTTTGTCCAATTCGGTGAGCCAAGCCAGCGCCTCCGACACACTGCCCGATGTATGAATCAGCAGTTCCTGAAACAACTTGAAAAGCCTGTCGAAGGTGCTTCCTTCTTCGTCGGGCGTGTAGGCCGAAAATTTCCATCCGATCATAGGCTGAATTGTTGCTCCCGATTCCTTACGTCATCGAGTTGTTTTTATACAATGCACTGATTATCAATAAAAAGCATGATTTAAATTATGCGTTTCAGTCACTAATAATGCGGATGAGCACTTGTTGGTTCACGACCTTAGAGGGATTTTTTGCTGTAATAACTTTTTCTTGTCAGAAATTTACGTCTGAGTAAAAGATTTTTATCTTTATTTTTTTGCACACATTGCAACTACCGCGCGTAGCACCCGTCGCCGGCACACGCGCGTTGCGTGAGGGGGCCGAAGGTAGTGACGACGAAGGAGGAGCGACTGAGGCGCCCGACGGTGGCGCAGCGGCCTGCCGGTACTGGGGAAGAGGCCGCCGGCGCTACCGGCACGCCCTGAAAATCGTTGGAATGCTAAAACTTATAGCACTTCACATCGCCATTGCCTCTCCTGCCTTTTCCAGATTTTTTTCCGGTAGTTTGGATTTTGAAGGGTTGAATTTTCAGGGCTGCGTAAATATCCGAGCCGCTCCAATTGGTTCGCCCCAAGACGCTGCCGATACGATCTGAGCCTATGGTAAGCCCGCCGATGCGCCCCGCAACGCCTACCTGTAAGCGGTTGCCATGATACAATGAAACGGGGACTGCCAACTCCAGCCAGCGTTTTTCAAACCTCGGAGTGAGCGAAACAAGCCCACCACGCCAAAGCGCTGCTCCGCCCATAGGGATGCCCTGCACCACTACGGCATTGAGGAAAAAGCCTGCCCCAAGATTGCGGTCTATCTGCACGCTGACGGCAGCCGGCAGCCACATCGCAAAGCGATCACCCGTGAAGGAAGCATCGGGGTTGCCCAGTAAGTCACTGCTGAAACGGGCCAGCATGTTTTCATAATCGCCGGGCATGACGAAATCATTATAGTTGTCGAAACCAATAATGGAGGAAGCATCAGGGGCGGCCCGGTGCAGGCGCGCATTCCTGTTGAACTGTAGCCTGCCGATGTCTAAAATACTGAAGCCGAAGCGCCAGGTATAATCCGTCTCCTCGCCGAGTATGTAAGTGAGCCCGATGTCGAAGGCCGCGCCGCCGCCGTTGGGTCGAATGGCAGGTTCATCGGCACTCAGATTGGTGCGGGTATGGCCGTATTCAAACACAATGGGGCCGCCGGAAAGCGAATCGCCGGGGAGCTTGGCCAATGGGAAGGCTGTTTGGCTGTGCAAATAAATGCCTTCATACGCCTGAAGGAGCCGCGCGTTGATACCGATACCAAGCGTGCCGGTAGCCGTTTCGGTGCGGAAGAGATAATTGAGGCCATACTCGCTCCACGCGGCCATGCTGACAGAGAATGGCGTGACCTCGAAGGGTACTTCAAAGGGCCTGTTGAAGTAGTCGTAATAGCTAAAATCATTGACCAAACCGCGTGCAGAGGCGAAAGCGCGGCCGCGTACAAAAGCGCCAATAGTATGATTGGGGCCGATGCGCACAAACAGACTTGGCCCCAAGGCCGAACTCATTCCCTGAGCGTAGCGTTTGCGGGCATTGGTGTAAAAATCGAGGACGACGCTACCAGATGGCGGAGGCGTTTCTTTATCGTAGTCTGGCCCAAAGGCGAACTCGATGTTGTCTCGATTGGCAGTGAGGTGAGACAGGCCGGTTTTGGACAAAAAGGCGTAGTTGTTGTCGAAAAAGAAGGCGCCCTCCAGCAGGTTGAGTTCCCAGTTGAAAGGTGTGGTAGTATGAGAGGAAGGGTTGAGCGCCCAACCGTTGATGCCGGCGAAATTACCCGTGCGGAGTCCGATCTGCTCCTGTGCACAAAGCTGGGAAAAACTGAAAATGAACGCAATAGAAAATGTGGCGACGAGTTTCATCAGATAGCTGCTTTCGTTTTTGGGAAAAATCAGGCGCAAGCCTTACGAACGATTAACGTGTCAATATCCACATTTTCGTGCAAGGGGCTTGGGCTTAGTTAGAAAACGGATTCATCCGGCGAGGAAACGGAAAATGCGGGGTAAAAATATAATGCCTCCCACGACTGCGGCCGTAAAAGCGGCGAGCATGACAGCGGCAGCGGCTGCGTCTTTGGCTTTGCCGGCAAGCGGGTGCTGATGGGGCGAAACTAAGTCTGTAAGGTATTCGAGGGCGGTATTGAAGGCTTCGGAGCAGAGCACCAGCCCTATGACCAAGATGAGCGCGAGCCATTCTCCGGCAGATACATTGAGCAGCCATGCAAGGGGAAGGACTACAGCCGTGGCGGCGAGGTGGATGCGCATGTTGGCCTGGGTGCGAATCGCGTCGGCGAGGCCCTGGAAGGCGTAGCGAAAACTCTGGATTCTTTTGTGGCACTTCATAACAACACGATTCATTTAATCTGAAAAGTGCGTATCAGCACCGCACCGCTTTCTTTGAGATTGGAACACAAAACGATGGTTTGTTCCTTCACTCCGTCAAACACGGATACGGCAATGGTATTGGGCGGCACCGAACCGAGGCTCTCGGCGTGCAGTACAAGCACATTATTCTCGGCAGACAGCTTTACCGGGATGCTGTATTTGGATTTCATCACTTTGTAGCGGCCCAGAATCTTCTTGCCATTGAGAAAGAGCGTGGCCATATCGCCGTCCACAACGCCGTTGTCCCAGATTTGAATCCTGATTTCCGAACGGGCTACCTCCAGGACGTGGTTGACGTTGATCTGCCGGCCTTGTTCTGTTTTGTATTGTTCTGCCTGCTCTTGGGATGCGATGGCAACGGTGTCGGGCAGGATCGGTTGTTCCAAAAAAACCGTTCCCGGAGCGCAGGCGCCTTTGGCTGTAAGATGACCTTCGAGCATCCCCGACCAATCGCCCTCCAACACCCAACGCAGGGCTTCCCGGCGAAGCAGCAGACGGGCATTTTTGATGCACCATTTCCATTTAGGGTCGGTTTTTTCCAACACTTCGCGCTCCGAAATCTGTATCGTGCCGGTGCTGTCTTGTTGCCAGGTCAGTTGGTGCCGGGCACTGCCGCCGCTGCCTTCTGAGACGATATAAGAAGTGCCTGTTCCATCGGCCTGCAACTCCATTTGATAAAAAAAGCCGTAGCTGCGGTCGGATTGCGAGAGGTGGCCGGTCCATTGCCCGATGAGCGGAGCGCGTTCTTTTTGATCATTTCGGATGGCCATGCGAATGTTTCCGGGGCGGCATCGGTCGGCAGTCCAAACGCCTTCTAAAACGAGGGAGTCGGGCCGTGTGAGCAGTTGCAGCCGGGCCATTTTCAGGCACCAGCGGGGTTGTGCGGGGGATGTTTGTTCAAATTCCTGCAACATCAATTGCCCGTTTTGCCAGACGGCGGCTATGCTGAACCGGGCGCTGTGTTGGCCGTCGGGCGAGCGCGATATGGCTGTTCCGCTGAGTTTGCCGGCTTGTTCCGACAACTGAATTTCATAATAAAATGCCCCGCTCACACCTTCCTGTGTGGACCAGCCGACCCATTTTTCGTTCCCGTTTTGAGCAGCAGCAAGTACCTGAAAGCCAAGCAAAACGAACATTATTCCGGCTCTGATATTCATACCTGACATTTATCAATGATGCAATTGATATTCATCACTCTATAACAACGAAATGGAGGATATATTTGAGTAATTGAAAACCTAAACGAGCAGATTATGATGTATATTCAGGTTCATGCAAATTTCCATGTCAGCGAACATTTGCAACAACTGATCGAGGAGAAAGTGAACAAACTCGCCACCTTCCACGACCGAATCACCGGCGCCGATATTTTTCTCAAATCGGAGGAAAAACGCCACGAACAAGCATTGGAACAAACGGTAGAACTCAATATTCAGTTGCCCGGCCAGGTGCTGCATTCGGAAGATCATGCCGATACTTACGAAAAGTCACTACAAGGCGCTGTGGATAAAATGCGCAAACAACTGCTCAAACATAAGGAACAGTTGCATCCACACATTTAGTTATCAACGACCTGTAAAAGCTGCTTTTCGCTTTTCCAGAAATGCCGAGGCTCCTTCCCGGAAATCTTCTGTGCCTGCCGTTAGACCAAATTCTCTGACTTCGCGGTCAAAGCCGTCTTCGTCGTGTTGGTAATAGGCATTTACCGAGGCAATGACTCCGGCAATGGCCAAGGGGGCTTTGGCTGCAATTTTCTGCAACATGGCCATAGCAGCCTTTACCTCCTCGCCGGCCGGAACAACGGCATTGACCAAACCCAGCCGATGGGCTTCCTGCGCGTCTATCATATCGGCGGTCATCAGCAGTTCCAGCGCTTTGGTTTTACCAACGTATTGTACCAAACGCTGCGTGCCGCCATAGCCCGGAATGAGGCCCAGATTGACTTCCGGCTGCCCGAAACGCGCTTTTTCGCCCGCTATGCGCAGATGACAGGCCATCGCCAATTCGCAGCCGCCGCCCAGCGCAAAACCATTGACGGCGGCGATGACGGGCTTTGGAAATCGCTCGATGAGGAAGAATATATCCTGTCCGCGACGGGCCATTTCCGCACCGCGAGCAGCATCCATACCCAGGAACTCGCTGATGTCGGCGCCGGCCACAAAAGAGCGCTCGCCCGCACCGGTGAGGATCAGGCCCGCGATGTGCGAACGCTGTGGCGCATCGGAACCAAACAAATGCTGCAACTCCAGCATGGTAGCCGTGTTGAGCGCGTTGAGGGCTTTTTCCCGATTGATCGTAACGATCAGGATGTTGTCTTTTTCTTCCAGAAGGAGATGTTGGTATTGCATGATAAGTACTTTATTTCCAGCCCGTTTTCTGCATAAGCGCGTCGGCGGCTTCGTATTGATCACAAACTTCGTTAAGCGATTTTTTGATCTCGTAAAAACCGCCGATCTCATCAAACAGGTCATGCGGCAGCGACATGGGATTGATGGGCAAATCAATGGTAGCGCCCACTAAAGCCGGTTGCTGCTCGGCCGCGGTGAGAAATTCCAGCAACATAACTGCGAAATCCCGATGCGGGGCATTTTTCAACAAACCTGCCCCCGATGTGTAAAAGACAGAGGTTTTATCGGGTTGCGTGAGGTAAATGAACCCTACCTGCGCCGCCGGCGTGGTGTATTCGGGATTGCCGCTTGCCTTCATTTGCAGCAGCACATTGGAGGGCACGACGGCCATATCGGCTTTGCCGGCAGCCAGCGCTTTGATGAGATCGAAATTGTTGGCAGCTTCCACGCCCGTTGCTCTGTTGGCGATGATGGCCTGTAGCCATTTTTCCGTAGCGGCTTCACCGTTCAGGGCAATCAAGCCTGCTACCAGACCGCGATTGGCCGCCAGTCCCGGATTGCCCAGCAACAATTTCCCGCGATATGCCGGGGAAGTGATGTCGTTGTAAACATACAATTTGCGCAGGTCCACGCGCCCCTCGGCGTAAGCCAGCCCCACGGCGCCCCGGTCTAAGGCCGTCCAATGCCCGGCGTTGTCCCGATAGCGGGTAGGCACATTTCTGTCCATTTTTTCGGTAGAAAAAGGTTGTAACAGGCCCGCCTTCCGAGCTTGTTCGAGGTACCAGGCATCGGAAGCAATGAAGATGTCGGCCTGCGGTTGTGCGGCCTCCGATTGCATTTTTTCCAACAGGGCTTCATCGCTGTCTTTCACTACTTCCACCTTGATTCCGGTAGCGGTAGTAAATTGGTTAAACAACTGTTGGTCAATGGTATAGTAGCGATGGGTATAAACGCGCACTATATTGGTGTTGGCGGAAGTCTGGCCTGTGTCGGCACTGGTTTTATCGGATTTGCAAGACGCAAAGACAGTTGCGAAAGCAAGCAAAAAAAGGATTCTACGGATCATGTTCTGACGGAATTGATTGAGCGGGCAAAGTTGCGGATTTTTGAATGATACCCGATGAAAATTCATTTCGACTTTCTTTTTCGCTCTCTGTTTTCCATATAATCCAACACGGCGGCTTTGGTAGTCAGCCAGTTGCGCCCTTCTTTGAAGGCATCAATTTTGCCCTGCCGAACCAATAAACCGACATATTCCTGCCCATAAGGGAAATCCGGCTCATTGACGATGGAGGAAATGGGCTGATAGTCTTCGTAAGAATTGGTCAGGTGGCTCAGGTAGATGTCCAAACTGCGCTCCAATGCCTGCATGACCATGAGCAGCAATTTGCCATAGTCGCCGTTGTTGGCCTTGTTGAGCGCGTCGTAGTATTTTTTGCGGTCGTTTTTGAGAATGATGGCCGGCGGATATCCATCGCTCATCAGCAGCAAGTTGAACAACAGGCGCGCCGTTCGGCCATTTCCGTCGAAAAACGGGTGAATCCACACAAAGCGATGGTGAAAAACAGCAGCCCGGACAACAGCGGGAAGCAGGCGCCCCTCGCCATTGGCCCAGTCCAACAATTCGCTCATCAGGGCTTCTACTTTGAGGGCGTTGGGCGGCACAAAATTGGCCCCGGAGATGCGCACGCCGAGATGCCAGTACCTGCCGGCGTAGTCTTTTTCAATTTTTTGCAGCACCATACCATGCACAGTCAGCACGTCCTGATGCGAGAGCGCATACCCCGGCAGGGCCAGCGTTTCGATGTATTCCACGGCTTCCTGGTGGTTGACCGCCTCGAAGTGTTCGCGCAGAGATTTGCCTTTGATGGTGATTCCGTCTTCGATCACCATCTTGGTTTCCTGCAAGGTGAGGGTGTTGCCCTCTATGCCGTTGGAGTGGTGCGTCCATTCTAATGCCAGGCTGTCGCGGATGTTTTGCACGGCAATAGCGGGCAGGGGCCTGAGCTGGTCTAAGCGGCCTTTTTTTTCGGCAATGCGGTTCCATTGTTTTTCCCAGCTTTCCGATTCGTAAGGATAGTTTTTCCATTCCATGCTGCAAAAATAGGGTGTTTTGCATTGGGATGCAAGTATTTTTGAGGCTATCCGATATTAAGGGGTGAGGGGTGGTCAGGGGTGAGTGTGTGAGGGGTGAGTGTGAGGAAAACCCGCCTGCGCCAAGGCTTCGGCGGATGAAAACCCGCCTGCGCCAAGGCTTCGGCGGATGAAAATTACGGGGGCGGGTTGTTTGTTTCGATTTTTCGTCGTACCTTAGCCGAAACATAGAACAAACGCTAAAATCCGCTTCTATGACTCCAAAAGAACTCTCTATTCAGATGCTGATCCGGCTGGTATCATCGCCGTATCATTATTCGCGCCGGGATTTGGAACAATTGTACGGCATCAGCAAAGACACCGTTGAGGACTACCTTCGGGCTTTTCGCAATGTGGGCCTCCACTTGGACATCAACGACAAATACCGGTACGCCGTGATTCCCGACGGGCATTTCAAAGAACTGAAATACCTGCAACCCCTCAGCGACGCCGACAAAGCGCACATCGGCCGCGCTCTCGACTACCTGCCGGCCAAAGATAAATTGTACCTCAAAAACAAGTTGGACAGCCTCTACGACTTCCAACAATTGGGGCTCCGCTCCCTCACGCGCCCGGCTCTGGAACGCTTGGACCGCCTGCACAAAGCCCAGCGCCAAAAACGCCGCGTTGTACTCGAAAACTACCGCAGCCGCAGCAACGACACCCGCAACCGAACCGTAGAACCTTTTAAAATAGATGCCGAAAAGGACACGCTCCAGGCTTTCGACACAGAAGCCAAAGACTCCCGCCATTTCCGCCTCTCGCGCATCGAGCGCGTGACCATCACGGATGAAGCCTGGGAATACGAAAGCCATCACCGGGAAAAAATCACGGATGTGTTTCGCATTGCCGACAACGATCAGGTGCAGGTGCAACTCACGGTGGATGCTTTTGCCTATAATTCTTTGGTGGAGGAGTTTCCGCTCACTTTGTCGTACCTGCAACCGGACAGCAGCCCCAATTCCTGGTTTTTCCAATGCGCCGTCAACCGCGATTTTAAAGGGATTCTGAATTTCATCATGGCCAATGCCGGGCATGTGAAAATACACGCGCCGGATGAGCTTCGCAGCCGCGCCTGCGCCGAAGCAGAAAATATTTTGAAAAAATTTCAGTAACTCCAGGGGGGGTGCGGCGATTTTGGCCCTCTACCCCACCCTATTTTTGTACCATCTTTATTTATTCAACTCAATCGTATGCGCATCTATTTGCATTTGACGCCCAATACCGAACCGGTGCCCTTCAACTACCAACGGGCATTGGTGGGCACGTTTCACCGCTGGCTCGGCGAAAATGAGCTGCATGATGATATTTCGCTGTATTCGCTGTCGTGGCTACAGGGCGGACGCACTATGAAGGACGGCATTTCTTTTCCAGAGGGTGCTACCTTTTTCATCAGTTCGCCGCTGCCGGAACTGAACCAGACCTTAGTGACGGGCATATTAGATGCGGGACACGTTCGCTGGGGGATGCACGTCAAAGAGGCGACGATAGCCCCTGCGCCCAAGTTCGGGACGGAAGAGCGTTTCGTGGCGCAAAGCCCTATCCTAATCAAACGCAAACGCCCCAATGGAGACGGGCAGCAGTATTACTTCCCCGGCGACGAAATGGCAGACACCTATCTGACGGAAACGCTGCACGCGAAATTGATCCGCGCCGGACTCGATACGGCAGGCGTAACGGTACGGTTCGACGAGAACTACACCTCGCCCAAAACGAAATTAGTCAGCTACCGCGACCTGAAAATAAAGGCCACCTTCTGCCCCGTCATCATCACTGGCAGCCCCGAAGCCATCGCATTTGCATGGCAAGTGGGTGTGGGAAACTCGACGGGGATTGGTTTTGGGGCACTAAGGTGATTGAGAACTAAATAAACTGAATAAAGATGATAAAACAACTGACAGAATTTGCCCGGCGTGTTCAGGATGAAGACATGCTGGCGTTGCGGCAGCCGCTGAAGGGGCTGCATATTAAAATGAGATTAATGGCCGATACGGAAGGCCGAGTGACGCTGGACGAACATAATGCGGAGGTGGTCTATTGGAATGGCAAGAAAGAACCCGATGACTTTATTATATGGACTATGAATGTCATAGCCGATGCTTGGATGGTGGGAACGAACAAGTGTTTAGATCTTCCAGAAAAAGGCATTCATTCCGCATCGCCTTACTGCGTAAGTATGAAGCGCGACTCTTTGGAAGGAGGGGATAAGTTTTCCAAAGACAAAGTAAAAATTACAGCGCGGTACCAACGCTACTTTAGCAATTCATTGATTTTTTTGGACGAGGAGACACTTCCCGAGTTGGGTGTTTGGACGCGCTTTTTCACGGAAGAAGGGCATGTGATGACATTTTTGGAGCGGTTTAAGGAATTGTACGAGAGCGTGGATATGAGCGAATACGTCACTTTTTACTTAGATCGCCCCATGGAGGAGTATAGCTTGCCTCATCAGCGTTACCTTGCAGATAAACTGTTCAACACCAATGAATCCAAAACACAAAACCCAGACAACCCGTTAGAGATAATGGGTACGAGCGACTTCTTCAATGGGTTTAATTCCAAAAAGCCTTACTTGGAGCATAAGTCCGCCACCTTTGCCATCAGCGGACGGATTACAGAAGCCGAAGCGCACTTGTTGCGCCGATTTCAGCAGTTGATGGGTTACAGGATACTGCCCAATCCGCTGCCCATATTTGTAAGTACCCAGGAAGCTGAAGCATTGCAGCAGGAACTGTTCAGGGTTGCAAAAATTCAATTTGATGGGGAGCATAGACCCAGCCACAAATCTGTCATTCAGGCTTTATTGGAAAATAGACAACGTGAAGGCTTGGGCAACTACTATCTACTCTACCATGCCCAAGGGGAAAAAATATTAGATTTTGACTTCGTGCCTAAATTTGAATACAAGTTGCAGCGTGAAAATGGGCAGCCGTGGATGCTGTATCATTCTTTGTTCACGTCTAAAGTAGCTGATGAAAGCATATCTAATGTTTTCGATTTTCAGGATTCGGTATTGCCTGTCTTGTTCAATAACGCATTGGTTGTCAAGAGAAAAGACAAACCTTCACTCTATAATTGGTTCGGAGATTTAGGTACAAAGGACAGTAGTACGCTGTTTTTGGTGCAAACATACCGACAGACATTCTACGATTTTATCTACAAAAGCAGGCGTTCAGCCATTACGTTCACGGTGTTCTACCGCATCATGCGAAAAAGTATTTTTTCTGACTTGAAAGCGGATAAAATAGAAAAGGGATATCATACACATGAGCGATTCATCTTGGAAAAGCTCAATATCTGGTTCAGCTTTTATCATTCATTTTCTTCATCACCACAACATACAACGGATATGGTTAATCATCTTCAATCTTTGCGTGCGTTCACTGTCGAATTGGTAAAAAAAGACAGCCCTGTGTTCATCGAACAACCCGCGCAGTTCGCTTTTGTGAGCGGACAGATTATTCGGTACATTTTTCAACAGATTAGCTCCGAAAAGCAACCGCATGAAAAACTGGAACGCTTCCTCCGTGCCAAATCGGGCGACCAATTGAAAAGTGAAATCACGAAACTATATACCCAATACCGCCACATCAAAGTGAGCGGCCGCTTCGAACGGGCCATGGGGCAATTGATGGCCTGTTCGGACGAACAGTTGAATGCAGACGCGCTGCCCTTTATGTTGGCGGGGTACTTCTCAGATAATACACTTTTTGCCGACAAGGTAAAAAAAGAGGAAATACCAAACGAAGACAACTAATTTTCAAAACTTTATAAACACATTTGAATATGTCAACTCCATTTAACAAACGCGCCTTTGGCTGCGCCATCGTCAAAGCCATCAACGCCAACTACAACGCGGACTTCACGCACCAACCTCGCACGCTGCCCGACGGAACGGCCTACGCTACCGATAAAGCCTTGAAATATTTGGTGCGCAATTATTGGGTCAACCACATCAAGGGAGAGCATGTGCTGTATTACAAACGGTTTAATGCAGAATTGAAACCATTTGACCTGGACGAAGCCTACACTGCCCAGTTCGGTGAGATTAAAAAAGAAAAGGATGCAAAGCTGAAGGTGCTGCGCAACCTACTTTCTTGTCTGGATGTCAGAACGTTTGGAGCTACATTTGCTAATAAAAAAGGGGACAAAATGGCTATTTCCATCCACGGCCCCTTGCAATTCACTCATGGTGTTAACCGCTTTCCCGATTCCGAAATTATTACGGAGCAAATCATGTCCCCATTTCGGGATGACAAGGCAGGAAAAGATGCATCGGATGCCTCCACCCTTGGCACGCAACACAAGCTGGCCGAAGGGCATTTTGTACACCACTTTTCATTGAACCCCAACAACCTAACTGCGCACTTGCCCGCCGGAGCTACGGATTTTCCGAGCATCACGGAGGCAGATGTGGTGAGCATCAAGCAAGGACTACGCTACGGCGCTACCTACTACGACAGTGCAGCCAAGGCGGGAATTGAAAATGAGCTCCTGTTGTGGATTACCCTGCGGGAGGGGTCGCAAGTGGTATTGCCTTCGTTTGTCCATTTGGTAGAAATCGGTGCTGACCGCACGATTGATCTCAAAAAAATCACCGATTTGTTAGATCGCGACCGTATCGAACAGGAAGTGGAAAGCATCGAAATTTACTACGATCACGGATTGACCCAAGTAGTCAATATTCCCGCCGGCGCCAAGCATTATGAAATTTCGTAGCTATGCAGACACTGATCTCATTTGACGTGGCGGGAGATTTTGGCTTCTTCCGCAAGCCGGACACCAACGACGGCATCCAACTGAGTTACAACCTCATCCACAAGCCTTCGGTATTGGGTATTTTGGGGGCCATTGCAGGTTTGGCGGGTTACAGACAGGCAGGCGTCTGGCCACAATATTACGAGTGCCTCAAACACCTTCGCATCGGGATAGAACCCCTCGGCGAACATGAGCGCGGCAATTTCGGTAAAGTGGTCATCACATACACGAACACAGTGGGGTACGCCAATGACCGGAGCAACCTCATCGTGCGCGAAAGTACCCTGCTTAATCCGGGCTACCGTCTATACTTGTTATTGGATACCGATAATCCGTTGGAAGCACAATTACTGGAATACATCCAAACAGGAAAGGCTGTTTACTTGCCCTATTTTGGCAAGAACGAATGCCCGTTGTATTGGTCTGTTGATGATGTAAAAACCTATGAGTATAGCGATTTCAAACCCGAATCGGGTTTTAAAATTCGTACGGCATTCGTTAAAAACAAAAGAGCAGCCGCAGCACAGCGAAAAGCGGAGGGAGCCTTTGCACGGATATTGGAGCCTGGTAGTTTCGCCTATTTCGAGGAAATTCCCATCGGATTTTGGGAGGAATTGCATCAGTATGATATGGCAGAAGTTGCCTATAGCAACTGGATGTTATCACCGAATACCGATTTAGAAGGTCTTTATGAAGTAGTCCATCATGGCGACCGTTTCATTATCCAACTATTCTAATCATGCGGACGATAGCCCAAATATTTGCAGACGCACCCAGCATACAAAACATCTTGCCTCAGCACGATCACTATTTTGCTCACAGCACAGACGGCAAGGCGCACAAACGAGATGAATGGTTCTATGAACATGTAGAACTGGTCAATACATTTGTGGAAAGGTTGTGCCACGCGCATGGATTGGATGCAGTGATAGATGCAATGATAGGGGCTGTCGTCCGTTCCGTATCTGCATTGGAAGAAGTGGATGGAGATGCCATCAAAGAGCGGTTTGCTTATAGTTTTCTGTTCCATGACTTTGGAAAAATCAACCCCAATTTCCAACGGGAGAAGATGAAAAAATGGGACTTGTTCCCCCATAAAGCCACCGTTCCTTTTCTGCCGGATACGGGACACTCTGAATTGAGCGCGTATTGTTATCTGCGCTATTATGCACCGAAGGATTCGTCTGATAAATCCTGGATTTTGTTTTATCTTACGTTGTTGCTGTCGTATCCGATTATTCGTCACCATGCGCCCAACCTGTGGGAAATAGGGGCATACTTTAAGGATCGAAAAATCGTATGGAATGACAAAGCTGCCGCGTTCGAGCAACTCAGACAAACTTATACGCTGGAAGACGGCGGCGATGCAAATTTATTTCAGTGCTGGTTGCAAAAATTTGAAGATATTCAGGCAATAGGCGAGCAATTGACAAAGGATTGTGCGATGGAACTGCACAGCTTAATCAAACTGAATTTTTCCTTATTGACAGCATCCGATTTTTTGGCCACCAGTGTCTATGCCAACGACAAAGACTATACACTTTACGGCGTGATGGATGCGGCTGCGAAGGCACGAGTAGTTGTATCCGCCCAGCAATCAACACCCTACAACAAGGCGATATTTGCGGCAGCGGACGACAACAACTTCGTGTTTGATAATCCTACCCTGCCGGGCAACGAAGCGCTCAATCAATTGCGGTTGGAGATGGGGGTGCAGGTTGTACGCCGGCTCCGCAACCATGCCGACCGGCGCGTATTCTCCATAGAAGCACCTACTGGAGGGGGAAAAACCAACCTGTCCATGCTGGCAACTGCGGAACTGCTTCACATAAAGCCGGAACTGAATAAAGTCATCTATGTATTCCCTTTCACGACATTAGTGACGCAGACCCACAAGGCGGTGTTGCGGACATTGGGCTTGTCGGAAGATGAAGTGACGCAATTGCACTCCAAGGCAGGGTATAGGCAAATGAATGCAGAGGGAGATAGTGATGGTCGTTATGGCGATGAAAAACAAGACTATTTGACCTACCTGTTCAACCACTTTCCTGTAACACTTTGCACCCATGTCCGTTTTTTTGATTGGCTGACAACCCCACAAAAGGAATCCAACTATGGATATCATCGTTTAGCCAACAGCATTGTCGTCATTGATGAATTGCAAGCCTACTCGCCTAAACATTGGGATAAGGTCATATTGTTTGTGGCACATTTCGCCAAATATTTTAATACCCACTTTATTATCATGTCGGCGACGCTGCCCAAACTGGAGACGTTGCTGCCCCGGCTAGGGGGGATGGACGTGGCGATGTGTGCGCTGCTCCCTGATGCCAAAGAACAGTATTTTCGCAACCCCAACTTCCGGCACCGGGTACATTTTGTAAGCGATTACCTGTCAGAAAACATGACGACAGAGCGGCTGGCTGAACTTGTAGTATTGGAAGCGCGGCAGTATGCCGATGACCATGACGGCAGCGTCTATTGTATTGTAGAGTGTATCTTCAAACGGACCGCAACCGAGTTGTTTATGTGCATTTCAGACCTGCCGCTATTCTTTGACCATGTATGGGTATTGAGCGGCACCATTTTGGAACACCGCCGGCGGCTCATTATCAACCGATTGAAAAACAAGGCATATCGCCAAAAACGCATCTTGCTCATTACTACCCAAGTTGTGGAAGCGGGTGTGGACATTGATATGGATATCGGCTTCAAAGACCAATCTATTCTAGATAGCGATGAGCAGTTAGCCGGGCGTATCAATAGAAATGTGAATAAGCCCACATGCAAGTTATTCCTGTTCCGAAAAGACAGGGCCAGTATCTTGTACAAAAACGACCTTCGTTATCAAATCAGCAGAGACGAATTGCGCCCCAGCGAAATTACCCGGATTCTACAAGAAAAAGATTTTGATGCCCTGTACAATCCAGTTATTGACCGCATCGTACGTGGCAACGAAAGCACACTCAATCCGGGACACAAAGCATACCTGTATGAATTAGAAAAGTTGGACTTTCAAAAAATACAGCGTGAATTTCGCCTCATTGAGAACGATAACCTCAGTTTGTTTGTGCCGTTGTGCCTGCCCTTGTGTGTGGAAGATGAACAGGGACAAATGAATGATGTACTGATATCGGAGGCAGACGCTGTCTTCCTGCGAAGGCACGGAATAGCAGTAACGAATATGGTGAATGGCGAGGACGTGTTTGATCTGTTTCTGCGAATGGTCAATAAACAAATGCCGGATGAGGGCTATATCCGCAACAAAACCGATTTCATACGACTGCGCGGTGTAATGTCGAAATTCATTTTTTCGATGTTTGCATCCGATAAGTTTCAAAACAAGATTATGCCATTTTTAGATATGGAAAAAAGCGAGAACGGCTACCTGTATCTATCGCAATGGCAGGATATTTATGACGAAAAGACGGGCCTGTCTGATGCTGCATTGGATGATGTTACACACCAAATCATTGGCTGATGAACCTACCTACCGCTACTCAAATCAACCTGTACCACGTCTGCCACCGGCAGCTCTGGCTACACAGCCACGAAATACGCATGGAGCAAGAGTCTGACATGGTCTATGAAGGAAAACTCATTGGCGAGAACACCTATGCACGCCGATCTAACCAATGGCGGGAAGTTGACTTGGGGCATATCAAGATTGACCATTACGATCCGCGCAACAAAATCGTAAAGGAAGTAAAGAAGAGCAACAAATTAGAAGCGGCCTACATAGCTCAGGTCAAATATTACATTTACTACCTCGAACGCAACGGGGAACAAGATGTGACAGGACTGATTGAGTACCCGAAATTGCGCAGAACAGTGGAAGTAGAGTTGACGGATGACGACCGCCATCTGATCCCATTGTGGCAAGATGAAATCAGGAAAATATTGGATTCAGATGAATGCCCAACTCTCGTTCGGAAAAACTACTGCAAAACCTGCTCTTACCACGATTTTTGTTACGCACAATAAACGACGGACATGAAGAAAGCCTACTATCTGTTCAACCCTGGCCGCGCCGAACGACGCGACCACACCATCCGGTTCATACCCATGAGCGAGGATGGCGTAGAGGACAAGCCCCGCTATCTGCCTGTGGAGGGGGTAAGTGCATTGTATATATTTGGGAATATTGATGCAAACAGCGCATTTTACAATTACATGGGACAGCAGCACATACCTGTGCATTTTTTCGATTACCATGAGCATTACACCGGGTCATTTTCGCCACGGGAGTACTTATTAGCCGGCAAATTACTGGTAGCGCAAGCCCAATGCTACCTAAAGCCCAAGCGGAGGCTGCACATCGCGCAAGCACTGGTGGATGCCGCGTGCTTCAACATGCTCAAAAATCTGCGCTACTACGGCAACAGAGGGCGCGACATGGAAACCATCATCGCACGCCTTGAGCAGTTGCGTGCACAGATACCCCTGACGCACAACGTTCCCGAGCTGTTGGGCATAGAAGGGAATAGCAGGCAGACGTACTATTCCGCTTTTGGACAAATTATAACGACATTCGCTATGGAGGGCCGCAGCAAACGTCCGCCCAAAGACGAGGTGAATGCCCTGATTTCCTTTGGCAACGCTATGTGCTACACATTAGCACTGGATGCCATCTATCATTCGCAACTGAACCCCACCATCAGCTACCTACACGAACCGGGTGCGCGTCGGTACAGCCTGGCACTAGATATTGCCGAGGTGTTCAAGCCTATTTTGGTGGATCGGCTCATCTTTCGGCTGTGCAACAAACGTGAGTTGCAGTCGTCCCATTTCGAGGACTTGAATGGGACGTTTCTGCTCAAGGATAAAGGACGAAAGATATTTCTGAATGCTTGGGAGGAGAAGCTCAACGAGACGATAGCCCATCGCCATCTCGATAAGCAGGTGAGTTACCGGCGACTGGTTAAGCTAGAGTGTTACAAACTCGTAAAATATATTCTGGATATGGAAAATCAATACGAAGGTTTCAAAATCTGGTGGTGATGTATGTGATCTTGGTATATGACATGGGGGAACGGCGGGTAGCCAAAATGTTGAAGCTCTGCCGCCGCTATCTCAATTGGATACAGAATTCAGTGTTTGAGGGTGAGTTGACCCAAGTGAAGCTACAGGAACTCATTGGCGAAGCCCGTGCTATCATGGATGAGTACGAAGATAGTCTGATTATCTTCACCAATCGGGATGCGCGCTGGTTGAACAAGCAGGTAATAGGAGTGGAAAAAGCGTCGTTGGATACTTTCCTTTAGTCGTCGGTGATCCGCCGCCGCTGCGCCACCGACCATATGTTCTTTGACATAACGGAATTATGACACTGGCTATCAGCCACTTAAACAAGTCGTCGCTGACTGGGGGTAAAATACCTTACCGGGCAGCGACGACAAAAACGCATCAAAATGGGCATTTTTGCAAGCAAATTGCACCTGATAATCAGGAGAATATATACATTTGCTTTCGCTCTTTTAATCGCACCTATTTGGAATTGAAACATGACCTCATCAAACCAGTTTAGCTCCGTACGCGTACTTTTAATCGCACCTATTTGGAATTGAAACTTTTCGCATCGTTTAACCACGCATCAACCCTGTTGCTTTTAATCGCACCTATTTGGAATTGAAACCATTTTTCACATCCTTCCCTACTATTGCCATAGTCTCTTTTAATCGCACCTATTTGGAATTGAAACGCAATCGGCAGCGACGGACGGTATTACTCTTGCCACTTTTAATCGCACCTATTTGGAATTGAAACATGATGAAACAACAATTTGAAGCAGCGCTCAATGACTTTTAATCGCACCTATTTGGAATTGAAACCCCCAGTGTAAAGCGCCGAAATACCGCCTACATTTGCTTTTAATCGCACCTATTTGGAATTGAAACCGGGTAAGTATAGGCTGCTCATTGTTCGCAATTTAGCTTTTAATCGCACCTATTTGGAATTGAAACTTTTTTGCCTGCTGTTGGGCTACTGCCTCGGCAGGCCTTTTAATCGCACCTATTTGGAATTGAAACTCAGGTATTTTGCCATATATGCTTCAATGTCTTTCACTTTTAATCGCACCTATTTGGAATTGAAACGTTGCAAAATAACAGGTAAGAGGTTGTCCGGTAGGTCTTTTAATCGCACCTATTTGGAATTGAAACTGGGTTTCGCCCAAACGTTGCCGCCGAGATCGGTCCCTTTTAATCGCACCTATTTGGAATTGAAACCCCCCACGCCCTCGAATACATATTCGAGCCGGACACCTTTTAATCGCACCTATTTGGAATTGAAACTCTTTAAAAGATTTTTTGGTTTTTAAAAAAAATGGGCTTTTAATCGCACCTATTTGGAATTGAAACGGCATTGACAATGTACCCCTCCACGAGGTTGTAGCACTTTTAATCGCACCTATTTGGAATTGAAACCAAATTGCCAAAACCCATGTTCGTACAAAGTGCCCTCTTTTAATCGCACCTATTTGGAATTGAAACTAGCTTATAAAAGGTTGTATGTGATAAAAAAGCCGACTTTTAATCGCACCTATTTGGAATTGAAACTCGCAGTCATTGCGGCATTGGCCATCGGCGGTATCCTTTTAATCGCACCTATTTGGAATTGAAACTTGGCCGAAAATTTGGCTTTGTGCATGGTGGCTACCACTTTTAATCGCACCTATTTGGAATTGAAACCTCTTTAACTGCAACTGACATGTTACTACTCGCAGCTTTTAATCGCACCTATTTGGAATTGAAACACGTACAAAACGGCTATGCAGGCTCGTCGGTAGCTGCTTTTAATCGCACCTATTTGGAATTGAAACTTGAGGCTGGCGCGCCCTTCCATTCCGTCCAGAACGCTTTTAATCGCACCTATTTGGAATTGAAACATGTAGGCACTACCTTCAAAGAGATCACCTGGGGGCTTTTAATCGCACCTATTTGGAATTGAAACAGTGTGCTGCCTGAGCTTGTAAAGTCGCTGCCTATGCTTTTAATCGCACCTATTTGGAATTGAAACACGCATTGAGCGACTGCCAGCGCCGGGCGAGGTAGCCTTTTAATCGCACCTATTTGGAATTGAAACGATAGTTCCTGCTCAAGCCTGTGCAGTTCGGCAAGACTTTTAATCGCACCTATTTGGAATTGAAACACGCTTTCGAGGAAAAGGAAATTGAGTACAAAACTCCCTTTTAATCGCACCTATTTGGAATTGAAACTCCCGACGCATTTTTCGCGAAGCACCCCGGCGCGAATCTTTTAATCGCACCTATTTGGAATTTAAACCCAGATCAGAAGAGCGTCGTGTAGGGAAA
>ERZ761603.279-NODE-279-length-44228-cov-14.014873_pt1 | contig 44228 bp, 23 predicted proteins | sample MGYA00511879_ERZ761603 | MGnify/ENA primary metagenome ERZ761603 (study PRJEB28899, sample SAMN02850040) | bioreactor sludge metagenome | biome: EBPR Sludge; feature: EBPR Bioreactor; material: flocular biomat | place: Australia: Thorneside Wastwater Treatment...
TTGGAGCGAGTTATCGCCAAAGGCCTCGGCCGGGAACCCAAGTACCTCCGCCCGCCCCCGCCGGCGAAGGACTTTGCGGCCGAGCGGGGGCGCTTCGCCGCCCGTATTTTCTCGGTGTGACCAGTTGTCTACGTGGTCCGCACCAGATGCTGATACGCGACCGTGTCGGCATGAGAATTGCACACAAAGCGGATTTCCGTGATGCCGGGGGATGCGGCGAGGGCCTGGCGCAATGATGTCACCGCTACCTGCGCTGCCCGCTGCTGAGGAAAGCCGTTCAAGCCCGTGGAGATGCACGGGAACGCGATGCTCCGCAACCGATGCATGGCGGCCAGCGAGACGCACGCTCGGTAGCATGATGCCAGCAGCGCATCGCATTCGAGCGGCGCATCATCGTTCCACAGCGGCCCGACCGTATGAATCACCGCCCGTACAGGCAGAAGGTGTCCGCCCGTGAGCCTCGCTTCCCCCGTTCGGCAACGGATTCCCGGTTCGACTTCCGAGAGTCGCTCGCACTCCGCCAGGAGCCCGGGCCCCGCCGCGGCGTGTATCGCGCCGTCAACTCCACCGCCGCCCAACAGTGAGTGACTCGCCGCGTTGACAATCGCATCAACCCGCAGCATCGTGATGTCGGCGCGGACGACGGACAACGAAGCGCGGTTATTCATGACGGCTCCCTACTCGCCCGCCGGCGACGTTCGCCGTTGCTGCTCCATCATCCGTCGAACCATCTGGCGCATCTGTGTTGCCTGAGCCGCTCCGCCGGGCTGCTGGGAAAGATCAAGGTCGATGGCGGTGAACCACTCATCGCGGTCGAAGCGGTAGCCCATCCCCAGCAGCCGGTTCTCCATATCCGGGAGGTGCCCGGCACCGTAGAAAATGGCGATGCTGCGGAGATTCGGTTCAGTTTCCAGCACCTTCCGCAGGTCCTCAAAGACCGCCTCGTTCCGGTCGATGATGATGACCTTCATCATCTTCTCGAGATCCATCCCGCCGGCACGGGCCTGAGAGCGGAGGGTCTCGTCCGCGTTCGCCAGCATTTCCACCATCATCATCTTCATCGCGAAGGCCATCTGCGGGTTCGCTTTGATGAACCCGAGCATGATCCCCACGAGCCTGCCGGTGATGCCGCCGCCTTCCAGCATCTTGAAGAACGCGTCCGCCGCGGCGTTCCCCTCGCCCAGCCGCTCTTGTACTTCCTCGATGGCCAGGTCGCTGTTCCGCCAGTTGGCCTTGGTCGAGTTCATTTCCGTCAGTTGAAAAGAGAGACCCAACGCATCTGCCAACTTCGCCTGAATGCCGTCGTCCCCGGCGAGTTCTTTCCTTGTCAAGGGTTTCTGCCCGCCGAAGGTGATATCCGCGGCATTGCCTTCACCGCCCGGGGCATCGTCACTCCCCAGGCTGATGATGTCGAAAGTGGTCGTCGGCTCGCCGACGGTAACATACGACATCGGGCGCCCCCACCCGTCATGGAAGGAGGACTTCGCCAACGCTTCCCTCGGGCCTCGCAGCGCGCCGGTCAGATCAAGAAGCGTGGCCGGGTACACGCCACGCTCAGCGCGGTGCCGCTCGATGAAGACCGCAAGGGTTCGCTGCCGAGATGCCGTCCGCCGAGCTCTCGCCGCATCATCGGCATCATCAACATCGCCTCGCCGACCGCCGGCCTTCACACCCTCGAAAAGCACCAGGTCCTGCGCGTCCAGATGGCGTTGCAGCGCTTCGTAGTACGATCGGTCGCCGATGTGAACGGCCCCGACAAGCAGTATCCTCGGTCCTTGCCCGTTCGCGGTGACATACTCGCGCGATGACACCTGGAGTTGTAAACGTTGTCCAGATTCATCCTCCGTTGAACGGCAGAACCGGCCCATCCCCGCGGCGTTTGGTTGCGCCGATGAGGTGAGTGTGACGAACGACAGACCGAGAATGAACCACAACAGAGATCGATTCATACCCGAAGGGTAGAACTCCCCAAAGAACACCACCGGCACAGCGAACGAACTCGTCTGGACATGCCATCAGCACTCTCCCGCTTCCCATCGGCTGAAAAAGCGTTCAACATCCGCCCCGTCCACGCTCCCATCGAGCGTGCAGTCCGCCGCGGTATCGCCCGTTTCCCATGCCGTCCAGAAGGCGCTGATATCCAGCCCGTCGATCGCCCCATCACCGTTGAAATCTCCGAAGCATGGAAGCGAAGCGATGAAGAGGCCGTGGGTGCCGTCGGTGAATGACACCTTGCACACCAGTTCGCCCGAAGAGTTCAACCGCGATTGTCCGGCCTCCGAGTGGTCGAACGACACAGCCGACACGATGCGGTGGCTCAATCCGGGAATATCAAAGCCCGCGCCTGTTCGAGTGATCAGCCTCACCGCCCCGCTCCGATCGGTGCAGAACAGGCCGCCCAATGAAATGCCACCCGGGCCGCCGATGCTCGCGGTGAATGCGATGTGCCCGCCCCGACCGATCCACAGCCCATCAAAGGCCGTGAATACCGCACCCGGCACGCCCGGTGCGGGATGCCCCTCCCTCGCCAGCAGCACCGAGCTCATCAGTTCGGGCTTCCAGATCCAGATGCCCGAGTTCGTTGCGTTGCTCACACCCCCCCCGGTCAGAAACCCGATGAACGCTGCCGAACCCGATTCCGAGAGGGCGATCCGCCGAGAGAACCCCGAGAAAGATGCCAGCGTAGTTCCGGGCGCGGCGGCGCCGGCCCTCGCCATCACCTGAAGCGGCTCTCCTGCACGACTGATGAATAACGCGGTATCTGCATCAGAGGGCGAACCCGCACCTTCCAAGCGCGCCCAGAATGCGAAGTCACCTGAACCATCGATCGACGGTTCGTTGGCAAACTCGCTGAAAATCTGGCCTTCAGGCGCTCCTGGCACTTGTTGTCCTGCCGCGAAGAGCAGTCCGAGCGAACCAGCACGATCGGAGAAAAGTCCGTAGACCCAGTCCGTGGTCGTGTTCGTCGTGCCCGCCGCGGCACGAAAAATGACACGTCCGGAACTGCTGAGTGATGGGGTTGAAATCTGGCGGAACGCCGAACCCCCGGGGATGTGACCCCCGCCGGCTCCCGGCACTGGTGTTGTTGAATCGAAAACGCGGGTCGAGTCTTCAAGAAAGAGGATGGAGTTATTCCGAGAGGCGGGGTTCCACAGCACGCCTTCACCTGTGTCAGACAGCGGAATCAAGGCCGGCAAGGTTGCCGAACCGACGGCCTCAGCCACGCGAGACGACACGATTCCATCGGCGGTGCGGCGGATGGCCGCCAGACGGGTCGTCTGCGTTCCACCGCCAGAGACATTGAACGCGGCCGAGAGAGCGATCCCGCCAGAATCATCCCAGGATGCCGTTGGAATGCCCGTGAGAAAGTCTCCGGCGGCGGTGGGGGACGCGTCACCCTCTCGCAAGAGCAGGGTTGTCGTGCCCGCTCGCTCAAGCCATAACGACCCATCGGAACCGGAGGAAACCCCGCTGCCGCGAAGGCGTGACCAATAGAGCACTTCTCCCGCCTCCGAAAGCCGCGGATCACTGAGTAGATCAAAGAATACTCCCGGCACGGCGGGTGCTGGCGAGCCGGAGAGCGCCACCGTTCGCACAACCGCGTCGGATGCATGTGAAAGTGACGCACCCGCTGCAATCATTGACCAGAACGTGTTCTTCATGTGCAGCATTCGTAGACCACCTGTTCGATGTGTACAGAAAGGAGCGGATAGGTATAGGTGTCTGTGTCTGGTATGGTTGCGATTTGAGGACATGCAAAAGGAGTGCTGAACAGGATTCAAAAAGCGGGATGAAGCCGACAGTCGTTCCTATACTTTCGCAAGTTTCAATCAGGACTGAAAACACATGCCCGTTTTATCTCCTCCTACAGCTTTCGTCGATGACCGTCTTGATGGAATCGCGGACAAGGTTCAGCGTGGGGAACGACTCTCCTTGGATGATGGCGAACTGCTTTTTTCCACCAGGGACATCTGGTCTGTTCTTTCATTGGCCGATTCCGTTCGACGGCGACTCCACGGCGGGGCCGCGTACTACAACATCAACCGCCACCTGAACTACAGCAATGTCTGCGCGTTGTCGTGCAAGTTCTGCGATTTTTATGCGAAAGCCGGGGATGAGAAGGCCTACACGCGGGACATGGACTACGTGAGGCAGCAGGCTCGGGCCGCGGTGGAGGCCGGCGCAACCGAAATCCACAGCGTCGGCGGGCTGCACCCTTCACTGCCCTTCTCGTACTACACGGATCTGGTATGGACGATCAGGGATGAGGCCCGGCGGCTTGGGAGTGACCTGCACGTCAAAGCCTTCACCGCGGTCGAGGTGGTGCACCTGGCCCGGATCGCCAAGGTCTACAAGGGGGCGAGCGCGCCGGGTGAAGAAGGGCGGACAGCACGGCGGGAGGCGATCCGATGGGTGCTCTCCCGCCTGAAGGACGCCGGGTTGGGGTCGCTTCCGGGTGGTGGGGCCGAAGTCTTCGATGATCGCATCCATGATGAAGCCTTCAAGGGCAAGATACGCAGCGATGTCTGGCTCGATGTTCACCGCATCGCCCACCAACTCGGTCTCAACACCAACGCCACGCTTCTGTACGGACACATCGAATCCCGTCGTGATCGCCTCGTTCACCTCGACATGCTCCGAACAGCGCAGGATGAGGCCCTGGCGCGACTGGGGTACGCGTCGGGTCCGACCCACGAGTGCCCGCAGGAATTATCAACCCCCGACGAGTTCTCACCCAGTCCGGCCGCGAGCGATGCCGAGGCCCTGGCATGCTCCGAAGGCGGGTACCTCGGATACCGCGGCCGCGAAACCGGCGTCCCGGTGATCTCGCTGACCCGACCAGGCACCCCGCTCCCCGAGCACATCGTGTTCGGTCAGGGCCGGGAGACTGCATCGGGATACTACCAGACCATCATCCCGCTCCCCTTCTTTCCGGATGGGTGCGACCTGCAGCATCTGCCCGGTCCGGGCGGGCTGGAGAACTACCGCACCCTCGCCGTGGCGCGCCTGATGCTCGACAACATTCCTCACGTCAAGGCGTTCTGGATCATGCAGACCCTGCCCATGGCGCAGATCATGCTGCAGAGCGGGGCCGACGACTTGGACGGCACCGTGGTCTGGTACGACATCACGCACGTCGGCGGCGCGGGAACCCATCAGGAGGTGACCGTATCGGCACTTCGAAAGGTCATCCGCGATGCCGGGTTCGAGCCGATCGAGCGCGACACGCTCTACCGCCGCGTGGTGAGGGACGCCGCCGATGGCAAGCGATGGCGGGCTGTGTCGTGAATCATCGACGGAGAACGCCGCTCCGAGCATCCAGACCATGACCCGCAGCGCGGGCATGACCGTCTTTGCCCGCTCCCATGACATCCTCCGGCCAACCGACAAGTTCTTCGCCCCGATCCGTCTCGCCCGAGGACGTGTCGGCACCGGTGGAACACGAGGATGCCCTTGCCGAGATCGCCGAGCCGACGCTCCCGGAAGACCGTCACGATCCCTACGCCGCATTTCGAAGCCCGAACTATCGGCTGTTCGCGGCGGGCTTTTTCATCTCTTCCACCGGGCTGCAGATGCTCGGGTTGGCCGTCGGTTGGGAAATGTACGAACGAACCGACGATCCGCTCATGCTCGGTTGGATCGGTGTGGCCCGAGCACTGCCGGTGTTAGCATTGGCACTGCCCGCCGGTCATCTCATCGACACATTCGATCGACGGAAAGTACTCGCGCTCACGCAGGTTGCATTCGCCATCATGATCGGTGCGCTCGCGATAGCATCGCACCTCAAAGCGCCGGTCTGGATCACCTATCTACTCCTGACACTCAGCGGCTGCGCCCGCGTCTTCAACGGGCCTTCGCGGGCGACGCTCCTGCCCCTGATCGTCCCGCCCTCCGATTTTCACAACGCCACGACCTGGAACAGCGGCGTCTTTCAACTCTCCGCCGTTGGGGGGCCGATCCTCGCCGGGTACATGCTGGCGCACTGGGGGAAGGCGTGGCCGGTGTACGCCGTCACCGCGGCCGCGTGCCTTGCCTTTGCTTTCCTGGCCATGCGTCTGCGTCCGCGGGAGAGCCCTCGCAACACACAACCCTGGTCGTGGGCCAGCATCACGGCGGGAACGAGTCATCTGTGGCGCGAAAAAACCATCCTCGCCGCCATCGCGCTCGATTTGTTCGCTGTGCTCCTCGGCGGTGCCACCGCGCTGCTCCCGATCTTTGCCAGGGACATTCTCAAAGCCGATCCCTCGGTGTTGGGGTACCTCCGCGCAGCGCCCTTTGTCGGCGCGTTTCTCATGGCGCTCTACCTCGCGCACCGACCGCCCTTCCGAAGGGCCGGGCCGGCGCTGCTCTGGAGCGTCGCCGCGTTCGGCGCGGCGATGATCGTCTTCGGTCTCTCCACGAGTTTGTGGCTGAGTCTCGCCGCCCTCCTGGTTTCCGGAGCGGTCGACAACATTTCCGTGGTCATCCGTCACGTCCTGGTGCAGGTCCGCACGCCCGAACATCTGCGGGGGCGAGTGTCGAGCGTCAACTCCGTCTTCATCGAGAGCAGCAACGAACTTGGCGCGTTCGAGAGTGGGGTGGTCGCCAGGCTCTTCGGCCCCGTGGTCAGTGTCGTCAGCGGCGGTATCGGCACGCTGCTCGTGGTCGCGGGCGTCGCCAAAGCCATCCCCGCTATCCGCAAGCTCGGAAGAATCGACGAGCCACCGGGCGGAGTCTGACCCGCGCCGGTATCATGGCCCATGCCATTCGATCCTGATGCGGCCGCAGCGCCCGGAACCGGTGTGTTCGGACTTCCCTTCACGCGTGAAGAGAGCCGGGTCATCCTCCTTCCCGTGCCGTTCGATGCCACGACGTCCTACCGCCGCGGCACCGCCGCTGGGCCGGCGGCCATCCGCGAGGCCTCGGCACAGGTGGACCTGTTCGACCGCGCCTTCGGGCGCATCTACGAACGCGGCATCTTCATGGAGGAGTTACCGCCCGAAGTTATCGAGGCGAACGAAACCGCCCGAACCGCCGCGGATCCGATCATTGAAGTCGGCGGCATCGAGAATATGAGCAATCAGGCCGCGGGTCGCGCACTGTTGGCAAAGGTGAACGCCGCGTGCGAGTCGGTGAATGAACTCGTCTACGCCCGTACGAAGCGTGTCTTGGATGAAGGAAAGACCCCGGGCCTGATCGGGGGCGAGCATTCAACGCCCTTCGGAGCGATCAGGGCTTGCGCGGAGTACTTCGGCGGGCTGGGCATCCTCCACATCGATGCCCACATGGACCTGCGTGAGGCGTTCGAGGGCTTTGCCTGGTCGCACGCCTCGATCATGCACAACGTTCTGACCCGCATCCCGAAAATCGACAAGGTTGTCCAAGTCGGGATACGCGATTTCGGCGAACGGGAACTCGCCTTCGCGAAAGAAGCCGGGGAGCGCATCGATGTCAAGTTCGACGATGAACTGGCGGAATCGCTCTTGAATGGGGCCTCCTGGTCGGCTCATTGCAGACAGATCATCGAGCGACTCCCGCACCGTGTGTATGTCACCTTCGACATCGATGCGCTCGATCCCTCTCTTTGCCCGCATACCGGCACGCCTGTTCCCGGAGGGCTTTCATACCACCAGGCAACGTTCCTCCTGGATGCGCTCCGTCGCAGCGGCAAGCACATCGTCGGCTTCGATCTCGTCGAAGTCGCGCCGGGCGGCGACAGCGCCCCGGAATGGGACGCCAACGTCGGCGCTCGTGTGCTCTACAAACTCTGCGGACTGGCCAAGTAGACAGGACCCGTGGTTATTTGTCCTTGTCCGGCAGGCCCATCCCGCTTCGATCCGGGCTGGCCGGTCGTTGCGGCTTGACAAACGGCTTTTCCGCGAGTTCCTTGAGCATCTGCTCGATGGCCGCGTCGAGTTGCGGGTCTCCGCCGTTCACCATCTTCGCGGGATCGTCGATGACCTCGATGTCGGGATCGACACCGTGCCCCTCGACCGCCCAGGTGCCGTCCATCTCGTAGATGCCGAAGGTTGGCACCGAAATGCGAGCGCCGTCGATCAAGCCGGGATTGCCGGATATGCCCACCAGCCCGCCCCACGTGCGGGTGCCGATCACCTTGCCGAGGTTGTTCAGTTTGAAGAGCCAGGGGAACATGTCGCCGCCCGAACCTGCCAACCCGTTGGCGAGCATGCACTTGGGGCCTTGGTGAGAGTCCGGCGGCCAGGGCCAGTCATTCCCGTGGCGGCGTGCCCAGTATGAAACAGTGGGGCGGTTGAGAAGTTCGATGAACCGGGTGGGAATCTGCCCGCCACCATTCCAGCGTTCATCGATGATGAGCGCGGGGCGGCCGCGCTCACCCTGGAACTGCCGGAAGAGGTCCGACTGGCCGTCCACCCCCGTGTTGGGCACATAGATGTATCCAACCTTTCCGCCGGTCTTATCCGCAACGTGCTTGCGGCGTCCCTCGATCCAGTCGCGGTACCGCAGGTTCACCTCACTGCCGACAGGCGTGATCAGGACCTCCTTCACTTTGCCGTCGATGACGGGGTTCGGCCCAACCGTCAGAGAGATTGTCTTGTCCGCTGTCCCGAGGAACGCGGCCCAGGGGTCGCGCGAGGTGTCGATCGGCACGCCGTTGATGGCGAGGACAAAGTCACCCTCCTTGATGCCCGAGTTCGGCCTGGAGATCGGGCCTCTCGCATCCACATCCCAAGGCCCGCCCTGGTACACGCGGGCGATGCGGTACGCGGTCCCCTCATCCCCTTTCACCAGTTCAAAGTCGCACCCGAGCATGCCCACGCTGACCGAAGGCACCGGGTTCTCGACGTCGCCGGGGCTGTTAATGTAGGCGTGACCGATGTTGAGTTCACTCACCATTTCCGCCTGCACGTACGCCACGTCCTCGCGGCTGGCGCAGTCGTCAATCATGGTCATGTAATGATTGCGTACCTTCGGCCAGTCAACGCCGTGCATCGTCGGCTCGTAGAAATAATCCCGGAACAGACGCCAGGTGTCGTTCAGGATCTGCTTCCACTCAGCGCGTGGGTCGATCCGCACTGTCATCCCGCCGGTTGGAACAGACGAACTCTTTCCCCCGCCCGCGGCGGCATCGCAGACAGTCATGTTGCTCCCGCCGCGATTGACCAGCAGTTTCTTTCCGTCCGCGGAGATATCGAAACCCCCACCCCCGGTGATCACCGTTTTCTCTTCTTTCGACTCGTCGGCCGGGTCGAATATCTTGATGCTCGCGCCGCCGCCGCCACCCGGGCCATCATCGCTGAATCGAACCGGGTAGCGTGTGTAAATCAGTTTGTTGTCGTGGCTGACCGCCGTGCCGCCGAAGTTGCCGGTTGGCACGGGCAGTTGCATCGCCCTGGCCTCGAACCCGTCGAAATCAATCTTGACCTCCTTGGCCGGTTTGTCCTTCGAATCGCCGGTCTTGGCCTCGCCGTCTTTCCCGGCTTCCGCCTTGCCGGTGCGCTTCAAGGTCCACGTGCCGCTGGCCTCGCCGCCGACGCTCCACGTTCCCGAGGCTTCTTCACCGTTCACCGTGCCCGTCATCACGCACACGCCCCGGCCAACGTTGACGGAGAATGTGATGGCCCCCGTGGCCTTGTCGTAGGTGCCGTCGCTGATCGCCCCCCCGCCCATGACGCTGGTAAGAGTGCCGGACAGTGTGCCGTCGGCGTTGAGGGTGATCTTCAGGCCGATGGGGATGCCGCCGGGCGGCATGCCTTGTGCATTGCCCATCGCGGTGCCCGTCCAGGAACCGGAGATCCCGTCATCGGCCTTCGCAGATTCATCCTTCGTTTCCTTCGACTTGTCATCGGACTTCTGGTCGCCCTCGGGTTTGGCCTTGTCGTCTTCCTTCTTGTCGCCGTTCTTTTTCGCGTCTTCCTTCTTTTCCTCTTTCTTGATCTCTTCCTCATCGCTCTTGGGCGCCCACGGGTTCTTGACATCCGCGCGCAAAGGCACCATGTACAGCGCTTGCGTCCCGGTGTACGCGAAGGTCGTGTCGAGGTCGGAATAGACCGGGTTCGAGATCACCCGATTCGATGCAAAGTACAGGAAATCGCCCTTGCGATCAAAGACCGGGCTGCCATCGCTGAACTGGCCGGACGTCACGCGCGTGCGATCGCCCGTCTTCACGTTGTAGATGTAGATCGAGTTGTTGTTCTGGTTCGAGTTATCCTCGGACCTGGCGTAGGTAAGCCACTGTGAGTCGTGGGACCAGTTGCACGAGAGCGCATTGCCCCACGGGTCTTTATCGATCATCTTCGCCTCGCCGGTCTCCGGCGTGACCAGGTGCAGGTTGCCCGCGTTGTCGGTGAAGGTGATGTGTTTGCTGTCGGGCGACCACGCCGCGCCCATCCGGAAGCCGGCGCCCAGATTAGTGAGTTTTCGCGGTGCGGCCTTCGCGGCCGGGGTGCCGGTATCTTCCGCGGCGGCGATCTTCTCCCCTTCTGTTTTTTCGCTCTGCTTCGCGTCATCGCTCTTCTTCTCTTCGGGTGGCTTTGCATCCCCCGGGCGTACCCAGAGTTCATACTCGCCGCTCTCATCGCTGAAGTAGGCGATCCACCGCCCGTCGGGGCTCCACGAAGGCCCCCGCTCGAAGACACCGTCGCTGCGAGTCAGGGCACGCACCACGCCTTCTTTCGCCGGCGCAGACCAGATATCGCCCCGTGCCTCGATGGCCACGCGTTTCCCGGTTGGAGAAATGGAAGCACTCTCAACCCACTTGGCGGCATCGACCATGCGCGGGGCCACCGTGGGCCGGTCACCGGGTATAACGATGTTCACCACTTTGTCCTGCCGCGTGCCGAGGTTCAGGAGTCGCAGTTGCCCGCCCAGCTGAAACACAATCTCGCCCTCGCCGTTGTCGCCCGGCCCGATGCTGGGCCAGCGCACATCATCGGTGGTGAACCGGGTCACCTGCTCCCTTGTGCCGTCCGCCAACCGGTAGGCCCAGATATTCAGGCGGTGCTCCGGGCCCGCATCGGAGAGGTAATACACGATGCCGCCATCGCCGCCGGGTACCCACATCGGGATCGTGTCCGTTCCTTCCCAGTCGGTGATCCTGCGGCTGGTGTTATCCTTCAGATTGAAGAGCCAGATGTCGGTCGCCATGCCGCCGCGGTAGCGCTTCCAGGTTCGGGTATCCGTGGAGTGCGGCGTGTAAGCGAGCCAGACCCCATCGGGTGAAACCGCACCGAAGCCCGAGTAAGGCACCGGCAGCCGGGCGGGAAGCCCGCCCCCGGAGTTGATGGCCAGCATCTGGGTCTGCCGGGGCATCGGGGACAGCCCGTTGCTCAGCACCAGCAGGTCACTGCCCGATCCGAACGTCGGCGGTGCCCAGTCACTGAGTGTTTCTCCCGCCGGGTGATGGGTCACACGGGTGTGGACTCCGCCGGACGTCGGGATCGTGTAGACGTCACGATTACCTTCGTAGTTGCCGATGAACGCGATGGTCTTGCCATCGGGGCTGAACTTGGGAAATGACTCCTGCCCGCGCGGGCTTGACAGCGGTAACGCCGTGCCGCCCGACTTCGGTGCCACCCACAGGTCGTTCGCGTACGAGAACACGATCCTGTCCTGGCTGACATCAGGCCAGCGAAGCATCGCCGCGTCGGGTGAGTTGTCCGCGAAGGCGCAGCAAGCGGCCCCCGCCGCGGCAAACAAAGCCAATGGAAGGGATGCACGCCGCGTTACAGGTGATCTCACGAGTCGAGTTCCTTCAAAGAATAAACAAAACTAAGAAAAGCCCCGCGCGGCGAGGTCGGCGCGCGGTCCAACGTTATCACCCCGCAAACCCCGGGATGCGCGACCCCAAGGAATCCGTCACGATGGTCAATCTCCGGCAAATCAAGCCGCTGCCGGCGCTGTACCGGCCCGGCACGCGCTGCCACCAGGCCGTGTCATTTGGAAGACAATCCCCGCCGCCGCGGGCAAGAGCCAGGCTCCGAGCCAGACCGCCGCGCCACGACTCAGCAACGATCGTCCCGGGATATCAAGTCCTGCCATGAGCCAAGCCGTGCCCGACACCAGCAGCCCGGCACCGAGAAGGCTGGTCACGACCGCAGCGCCTTTTCTCGGTGCGGCTATGCCCAGCACAAACCCCAGAAGTGCCCCGCCGATGAGCGAAGCGATCAGGGTTACACGGCTGTCCCCCGGCAATCCAGACCAGTAGCTTCGACCTTCATGAAAGAGCGTATCGACGAAGGCCCGTGTCGTGGCCGCCGCGCTGTCGAGTGCAGGATCACTCGTATTGACGCTCACGCCCTTGATCTTTGACGTTACGCGGCTTACTTCTGTTTTTGCCAGCGATACCCCCGCCTCTCTCGCACCGGCTTCCCAAGCATCGAGCAGTCGTTGCGTGTTTGTGGTTTGAGGAACGGCCCCTGGTATCGTCGTGAGATATGCCATGGCACAAAGCGTGGCCAGAAGGGCCGTTGATACCGCGGATGTGACCCCCATCGCCAATCGATACAACGCCAATGAGACGAGCCCGCCGAGGATACTCCCGATCCCCAATCCCCAGACCGGACTCGGGACTCCTCCCAGGTAATCCGGAGTGAAGTTGGGCAAGAGAAGTGCCCCCAAGAGAGCGCCGATCGTGCCGCCGGCCAGAAGATACACCGGCCGGAAAACGCGGCATCCTGCCAAGAGCAGTACCAGCCCGGCACCTACCGCTACCGCCGCGGGCAAATGCACCGCTGCAGGAATGGCTCGAATGGAGGCCATTGCCTGTTCCAGTACCGACATGGAAAACGCAGAGTTCATGAAATCACGGTCTAAGCGCCTATAGCCGTGAAACTCATTCTTCGGACAATCAAGTAGTTCCTTTCGATTATCGGCGCAAGATTGGTATGTGTAAGGGCATGGCCGGACTTAGAAGCAGGCTGTTGAGGCGACGTCACTGTAAGGAGTTCGTGACTTGGTCTGTTTGTGGTATAAATGTCTTGAAGAGCACAACGAGTTTTGATACTCTTTAATCCACGCATCGCAGCGAGGTAAGAAGGAGGACATTGTGAAACAACTCTGCGCCGTTATTCTGTCGTTTCTGCTCGCCGGAAGCGCTTCGGCTCAGGTCAGTTTCTATGACCTCTTCTATTATGGATACACCAGTCAATACGATGACAATCCACCCCCGCCGGCAACCCTGTTTTCCTTCGCTTCGCGCATCTTCTGCACGGAAGGCACCGACATCGGAAGCGCGGAGGTTCGAATCCCAGGACGGGAAACCCCCCAGCCTCTCGACGGTTCGGGGCAGTCATCGTGGGTCTTCTACTCGGTGCCGTATGCGAGTATACCGGAGTTGTTCGATGTGTACCCCACTGGTGTCTACGAGTTTCACATCGAAGGTGGAACCCTTGGCGATCAACAAGCCTCAATCGACCGCCAGGTCGAACTCTTCCCGCCGGAACCCCCCGCCTTCACCGATGGGACCGTTCCGGCCATGCAGGCCATCGACGCGTATCAGGACTTTATTGTGCGGTTCACACCGTTCGATGTTCAACCCGGGGGCAACATCGCGCTGACCTACCTTTCGGTCTACACGTTGCCAGACTTTTCAATCGTTCACTTTGATGTGGTCGAGCAGCCCGCGACGGAGTTCCTGATCCCCGAAGGCGCCCTGCCACCCGGTGCCGATCTGGCCTTCTACCTCACGCATTCCAGTCGGCTTCAATACGCTGACGGTGGGTTCGGCACCGGGGAAGCCGTGATCGGCTTTGACCTGAACACCTACGCCCCGGCGTACACACTTCCGGATGACTTCTGCCCCGCCGATTTCAACCAGGACGGCGGCGTGGACGGCGCGGATGTGGATGCCTTCTTCGCAGCCTGGGAGGCGGGCGAGCCGGTCGCCGATGTGAACCAGGACGGCGGTGTTGATGGCGCCGATGTGGACACGTTCTTCGCCGCATGGGAGGCGGGAGGCTGCGGTTGAAGCCGCGTGCTGTCTGTAGTACTTGGAGTTGAGGAGAAACAAGAATGATTCAGAGTCCGATTCGTCTTGCGAGCCTGCTCGCCATGCTGTGCGGTGTTTCGCATGGACAGGTCTATACATACGATATTTCTTATGTCGGCCTCGCGTCTCAGTACAACGATTCACCGCCGGTCGCGGCCGATACCCACTACTTCAGCGCCAGCGCGGGCTGTTTCTCCGATGATGACCACTCGTTCGTTTCGGTCTGGGTTCCCAATTCCTCTTCTCCGCTCGACCTCAATCTAGTTCAGCCCGGGCGATGGGCCACCACATACGGGCAGTACGCCGATCGATCACAACTGCTCGCCGAGTTTCCAGAGGGAGAATATTTTTTCGACTTTGGCGAGGGAACTCAGCCGTTCTCCTTCGGGAGCATCTACCGCGGCCCAAGCCTGTTCAGTCCGCAACCCCCGGGGTTCATCGGTGGAACTTTCGAAGCGTGCCAGGCCATCGATTCGACTCAGGATTTGACACTGCGATTGACAACCTTTACGCCGTCTCAGGGGGCGACGACGTCAAGCACGTTGGTTGTCGCGTTTTCTCTTCCCGAGTTTCAACAAGTCTTTATTGTCTTCGGTCCTCCGAGCCTCTCGCAGGTGACTGTTCCCGCCGGATCGCTCCCTCCGGACAAGCAGGTGCTGTTCTATCTCGGACACTTCAACCGAAGTGACCTGCCCCCGGAGAACGGCCCGACACGTTCCATCGGCTTTGACTACTACACGTTGATCTACGGCGCCACTCTTCCAGCGGGAGGCACAACCTGCCCCGCCGACTTCAACCAGGACGGCGGCATCGACGGTGCCGATGTCGATGCCTTCTACGCCGCGTGGGAGGCAGGAGAAGATGCCGCCGATGTGAATCAGGACGGTGGGATCGATGGGTCTGATGTGGACACCTTCTTCGTCGCGTGGGAAAACGGCGGCTGCGACTGAACCACGTCCGAGATTCTGACGATTGGCCCTTGCGATGTCGTGCGGAGCGCGGCATATGCCGCTGTCCGCACCCATTCGGGCGGTGAACTCCCTTTGAAAAGGGCCTCGTCACGATGAACGCATACCACGCCTTGGTCCCCGTTGCCATCTGCGCTCCATTCGCAGCCTTCGCCCAGAATCAGGCGGGATCGCTCTTCACCTATCAGGGCGAACTGAAAGAGCGAAACTCGCCCATGTCGGGCATCGCGGACATCAAGTTCCGACTCTTTGACGCGCTTACCGGTGGGAATCAAATCGGGCCGACTGCCATCGCATCCGGGGTGGCCGTTGTGAACGGTGTGTTCACCGTACAGGTGGATTTCGGTGCCTCGGCATTCAATGGAGATGCGAGATTTCTTCAGATCGACGTGCGCAAGCCGGCGGGGTACGGGCCGTTTGTCAATCTCTCCCCACGCCAACGAGTTTCCGCCGTCGGCTACGCCATCTATGCCCTCAACGGGAGTACGCCCGGGCCTCAAGGCCCGGCAGGCCCAGTTGGATCTCAGGGGCCTTCCGGCGGACCCGGACCCCAAGGCCCCCAGGGACCCACAGGCCTGTCCGGGCCCGCGGGTCCGCAAGGTCTCTCAGGTCCGGCAGGCCCCCAAGGCCCGGCAGGTCCAGCCGGGAGTTCCGGACCCGCGGGTGCTCAGGGTGCCCCCGGCCCGCAAGGTCCGCAGGGCATCGCTGGTCCGGCGGGCTTGGCTGGCCCTCAGGGAACTCAAGGACCGGCCGGGCCTCAAGGACCAGCGGGGGCTTCACCATTCTCGCTTGTCTCCAACAATGCAACTTTCACCGCGGGTCATCTCGGTCTGGGTACAACTTCACCCCAGTACCCCATGCACGTTCAAACTTCCGCGGCCCGCGCCGGGTATGTCTACACATCGGCCACCTCAGGACCATCGTTCGGGCTGTTCGGGCGATCGGATAGTTCAGGCGGTGTTGGCGTTGTCGGTTACGCCGGATCTTCGAGCGGGCAGGCGATCGGACTCCAAGGCCAGACAGAAAGCACCACAGGCCGCGGCGTACTCGGCTGGGCATCCGCGAGCAGCGGCGACACCTACGGCGTTTGGGGTATGAGCAGCAGCGCCGCGGGTACCGGTATCGTCGGGCACGCCACCGCAACTACCGGTGCGACGACAGGCGTTCTTGGGCGGGTTGACAGTTCTTCCGATGACGCGTCCGCTGTCTACGGAGGAGCATGGGGGGCCGCCGGTCTGACCACGGGTGTGTGGGGCGTCTCGAACAGCACCAGTGAAGGGGCGGCGGGTGTGTTCGGCGAGGCGGCCGGATCTTCCGGCAATACGTTCGGTGTTTTCGGCGCAGCCGCCAGCCCGAGCGGGTACGGGGTATATTGCCTCGGCGACTTCGGAGCCAGCGGGACCAAGCAGTTCCGCATCGATCACCCGCTCGATCCCGACAACAAGTACCTGCACCACTACACCGCGGAAGGCCCGAACCCGTTGAACATGTACAGCGGCTCCGTGGTTCTGGATGACGCCGGGGCCGCCTGGGTTGATCTGCCCGACTACTTCAGCGCCATCAATCGAGACGCGACCTATCACCTCACGGCCGTGGGGGGGCCGGCCCCCGGCCTTCACGTCGCCGCGAAAGAGGTTGCCGGGCGCTTTCATATCCGGGGTGGCTCGCCGGGGCTGGAAGTCTCCTGGGTCGTCATGGGGGTTCGCAACGACGCCTGGGTGCGATCGCGAGGCGCCCCCGTCGAAACCCTCAAATCCATCCTCGCCAAAGGGAAACAACAACATCCGGAACTGACGGGCGGTTCCGCGCGGACAGGCATTTTCTATCGGCGCAGACCCAAAGGACCGGTCGTGGATGAAACACCCGTCTCGGCCTTGCGTGCGCTCACAGCGGGAACCGCCGCGAGATAGAACCTGACCGGAGCGGAACTCGATGGGCGGGTTGATGGCGAGTGATCCAGCCTCGGGGCGGGGTGCGGCACCTACACTCTTCCCCCCATATGCCCTCGATCACCATCAACGGCCGGAAGCACGACTTTACCCCGGGACAGACGATCCTGCAGATCGCCAACGCCCACGGGGGGAACATCCCGCAATACTGCTACCACGACGGACTTTCGATCGTCGCCAGTTGCCGTATTTGCCTGGTCGAAGCCCAGGTTCCGAACCCCAAGACCGGCGTGCTCGAGCCGTTTATGGGAGGCAAACTTGTACCCAGTTGCCAACAGACCGCCATGGACGGCATGGTCGTCTTCTCCGATTCGCCCAAGGCCGTGGCGAACCAGAAGGCGGTCATGGAGTACCTGCTCATCAATCACCCTCTCGATTGCCCGGTGTGCGACCAATCCGGTGAGTGCTTCCTGCAGGATTATTCTTTCGAGTTCGGCCGAGGCGTTTCACGATTCGAGGAAGCCAAGGTCAAGAATCCAAAGAAAGATGTCGGACCCAACGTCCTGCTCTACTCCGATCGGTGCATCATGTGCACCCGCTGCGTCCGGTTCACACGCGAGGTCACCGGCACCGCCGAACTCACCGTGACCGGTCGCGGCAACAAGGAAGAGATCGACGTCTTCCCGGGCGTTCCACTCGACAACGACCTGTCCGCAAACGTCATCGATCTGTGCCCCGTCGGGGCGCTCCTCGATAAGGACTTTCTTTTCGCCCAGCGAGTCTGGTTCCTCAAAGAAACCCCCGCCATCGACCCGCTGACCGCCTCCGGCGACAACATCTACATCCACCACAACGAGGGGCGAGTACACCGCGTCAAGCCCCGTGCCAACCCCGCGGTCAACAAGTGGTGGATCACCGATGAAGTGCGTTACGGCTGGAAGTTCATACACGGCGAGGGCCGACTCCGCTCGCCGATGCGCAAGCAATACGGTCTTCCGGTGGAGTGCGACTACAGCCGTGCCTATTCGGACACGATCGATGCCACCCGTTCAGCGGTCGCCGCCGGCAAGCGTCTCGCCCTGCTGGTCAGCCCCTTTCTGACCTGCGAAGAAGCCTACTGCCTCGCCCGGCTGGCCCGAAGACTTGACCCGCAGGCGCTGCTCGCCGTCGGGCCGGTGCCGGTCGTGGGCCGCGACAAGGTCTATCCCATCGGGGCCGCTGAGAGCGACCCGAAGGCGTTCAAGGTCTACGCCGAGAAAGCCCCCAACGCCCGCGGCGTACGCCGGGTTTTGGCCTCCCTGGTCGGTGAAGAAAACGTGCTCGACTATCCGGCATTCCTGCGTCGGCTCGGCCTCGGCACCGGAACCAGCGATGTCGGCGCGGTAATCGCTACCGGCAACGCGCCGCGAGACTGGACCGACGGTGAACTGCTCAACGCCCTTTCCGGCAAGCGCCTCATCCTGATAGACACGCTGTTGTCGCCACTCGTGGATCGGGCCGATGTCGTTCTGCCCGGCGCGACCTTCGCAGAAAAGAGCGGGACATTCGAGAACGCTAGGAACATGCTGCAGGCTTTCGAGCAGGCCATCCCAGTCATCGAAATGGCCAAGAGCGAGGGGCAGATTGCCCTCGACCTCGAAGCCGTGCTCGATGGGCGACCCGCCCCGATCGACAAGGAGATCCCCGTCATTATCGAGACGACACGGGGCCAGGTCGCGGCCGGTGCCCAGATCGCTGTCCCCTACGCCGAAACCTTTGAAGCCGCAACGATCCGCGCCCGCATGGCCGCGGCGGTTCCCGCCCTTGGGATTTTCGAATCAGGCGTCTCGGTACCCGTCGCGTCGGCGGCGGTCGAATCAGACATGCAGCCGGTTGAAATCTGACGAAAGGGGGCGTCCGGATGTCTGTCGTGCCGTTGGTCATCATCGTGATCGGCGGCGCGCTGATACTTGTGGCCATCGCGGCCATCGCCGTCGCCGCGTCATCACGGTCCGGAGGATCGTGGCGAGAGCAGAGACCGCACCGAGACGACAACTCCGGCCTGTCACACGGCTGCACGACGGGGCTTGGATCTTCGATGATGCGGGCCGAAAATTCCAAACCCCCACTGGATGCATCAATCGGAGTCGATTCGAGCGCGACCACGCTGGGCCCCGCAGAAGCGCCACCAGGTTCATCCGGCGGTGTTTCAAACTGAAGCCATATCAAAGCACAAAGCCCGGACCTTGCTCCTACGATGATGTCTCACCACCACCAGGAGATTTCCGAGATGTCCCAGCCCGTGATCCTCGCCGCCAAACGCACCCCAATCGGCAAGTTCTTCGGCGGCCTGTCCCGCGTCCCTTCACCCAAACTCGGCTCATACGCGATCAAGTCGGTGCTGGCCGATGTGCCCGGGTCGGCGGCGGCGGTGGACGAGTGCATCATGGGCTGTGTACTCCAGGCCGGCCTGGGACAGAACCCGGCCCGTCAAGCGGGCCTCCACGCTGGCCTGCCCGAGACGCTCAGCGCGGTCACGGTCAACAAGGTCTGCGGAAGCGGCCTCCAGGCCGTCATGCTAGCCGCTCAATCGATCAAGGCGGGCGACAATCAACTGGTCGTCGCGGGCGGCTTTGAGAGCATGACCGGTGCGCCCCACTTCGTGCGAGTCCGCGAGGGCGTCAAGTACGGCCCGACGCCGATGGAGGACGTCATGGCCTACGACGGGCTGCGATGCGCCTTTGAATGCTGGGCCATGACCAACGGCGCCGAGCACATCGCCAAGAAGCACGACATCAGCCGCGCCGAGCAGGACCGATTCAGTGTTCAAAGCCACCAGCGCGCCGCCGAGGCTACGAAGCAGGGCTGGTTCAAGGGTGAGTTGCTCGCCCTCTCCGGTGAAGACTGCATGGATAAACGCAGCCCGGGGGTTCATGCAGACGAGGGCATCCGTGCCGAAACGACAATCGACAGCGTGGCCAAACTGAAGGCCCTGCCCGGGCACGAGACTATCACTCCAGCAAACGCCAGCCAGATCAGCGATGGAGCCGCGGCGCTCCTGGTGGGCAGCACCCAGGCGGCCGAGCGGCTGGGCGTCAAGCCCCTCGCGCGGATTGTCTCGTACCACACAAGCGGTGTCGCGCCCAAGGACATCTTCGCGGCCCCCATCACTGGCATCCAGGGCGCGCTCGACAAGGCCAGCCTGGGAGTGAAAGACATCGACCTCTTCGAGATCAACGAGGCGTTCGCTGCCCAGGTTCTTTGCAATATCAAGGCCCTCTCCATCCCCGAGTCGCGGCTCAACATCGGCGGCGGCGGCATCGCTCTCGGACACCCGATCGGAGCGAGCGGGGCCCGCGTCCTCACCACGCTGGTCCACCAACTCCACCGCACCGGCGGAAAGCGCGGCCTCGCCGCGCTCTGCCTCGGCGGCGGCAACAGTGTCGCCATGGTGGTCGAAGTCTGACCAACAGGCGGTGTGAACACCACGGTGGGATTTCTACCCATCGGCGAAGCAATGTCGACACGCCGGACACCCGCCAGAACGTGACCACACGCCCCTTCGAGGTTGTCTCCGAGTTCTCGCCCACGGGCGATCAGCCCGCGGCCATCGAGAAACTCACCGCCGACCTGCTCGCGGGCAGGGAGCATGTCTGCCTTCTCGGCGCGACAGGGACGGGAAAGACGTTCACGATGGCGCACGTCATCGCCCGTCTGCAGAAGCCCACGCTCATCCTCAGTCACAACAAGACGCTCGCGGCCCAGTTGTACGAGGAACTCCGCGAGTTCTTTCCCAGGAACAGCGTCAACTACTTTGTCAGTTACTACGACTATTACCAGCCCGAGGCCTACATCCCCCAGCGGGACATCTACATCGAAAAGGACTCCTCCCGCAATGATGATCTGGATCAGTTGCGACTCGCCGCCACGAGCAACATCCTGTCCCGCCGAGACACCGTCGTGGTGGCCAGCGTGTCGTGCATCTTCGGTCTCGGATCTCCCCGGGCCTACGGTGAGCGCGTTCTGACTTTGACGAAGGGCGGGCTTGTTGATCGCCGTGCCATGCTTCTTGCGCTGAACGCGATGCAGTATCAACGCACGGATATGGAGTGGAAACGCGGTCAATACCGGGTTCGCGGCGATGCCCTGGACATCTGGCCGGCGTATGAGAAGTACGCCGTTCACGTTGAACTCTTCGGCGGCGAGATCGAGTCCATCAGCCTCATCAATCCGACGAGCGGCGAGGAGCTGGCGCAGGAGAAGCAGTTCTTCCTTTTTCCAGCCGTTCACTACGTCATGCCGGAGGATCAGATGGCCGTCGCCGTGGCCGCGATCAGGGCCGAACTCGACGCCCGCGTGATGGAACTCCGCAGCCAGGGCAAACTGCTCGAGGCCCAGCGGCTGATTTCTCGGACAAAGTTCGACCTCGAACTCCTCGAAGAGACCGGCATCTGTCCCGGCATCGAGAACTACTCACGGTTCATGGACGGACGCGAACCCGGGGAGCGCCCATACTGCCTGATGGACTACTTCGATTTCGCTCCGCCGGCGGAGTCACACGGCGGCGTTCCATCGGGCGCTCCCATCCCGGTCGTGCGCCCCGAGGACGGCCCGACCGCCATCGCCGAGCACGGTGTCAGAGGCTACCGATCCACCGATACAGACCGCCCGAGCGCGGAGCACTCTCCCCGCCCGAACTTCGGCGACTGGCTCATGATCATCGACGAAAGCCACGTGACCATTCCTCAGATCCGCGCCATGTTCAACGGTGACCGTGCCCGTAAGCAGGTGCTGGTTGATCATGGTTTTCGCCTGCCCAGCGCGCTCGATAATCGCCCCCTGCGTTTCGAGGAGTTCGAGTCGGTCGTTCCCAGGCTCCTGTATGTGTCCGCGACGCCAGGACCGTACGAGTTGGAGAAGTGCGGGGGCGATGTCGCCGAGCAGGTCATTCGCCCTACAGGGCTGCTCGATCCCGAGGTTGAAGTCAAGCCCACGAAAGGGCAGGTGCCCGATCTCCTCGCCGAGTGCCAAACTCGGGTGGGGGCGGGCGAACGCGTCCTTGTCACGGCCCTCACCAAGCGGCTCTGCGAAGACCTCGCCAACTACCTCGCCGAGAAGGGGCTTCGCGTGAGATACCTTCACAGCGACATCGAAACCCTCGACCGACTCGAGATACTCACCGATCTTCGGCTTGGCAACTTTGATGTCCTTGTCGGGGTGAACCTGCTGCGGGAAGGCCTCGACCTCCCCGAAGTCTCGCTTGTCGCCATTCTCGATGCCGATAAAGAGGGTTTTTTACGGAGCCCAACGAGCCTCGTGCAACTCATGGGCCGCGCGGCGAGGAACGTCAACGGGCGCGTCATCATGTACGCCGACAAAGTCACGCCGGCGATGAAACTCGCCCTCGACGAAACCGACCGCCGCCGCGCCAAGCAGCGGGCCTACAACCACGCCAACGGCATCACTCCACAGACGATCCTCAAGGCTGTCCGGCGCGGCATGGAGCATGAACTCAAAGCCCGCAAGACGGCCCGGGACGCGGTGGCGACCAGTGAACCGGAGTTTGAGATCGACGAACTGATCACCACTATCAACGATGAGATGCTCGCGGCGGCGGCATCGATGGAGTTCGAGAGGGCCGCGGGGTTACGTGATCAGATCGTGAAACTCAAGCAGCGTCGTGCCGATGCCACCCGCACGGGGGGCAGCACCAAGGCCAGACGATCCGAAGTGGACACCGCAGCCGGGCGAGGGAGTCGTCAACCCGGTGGCAAGGCCGGCGTCCCGGGCACGAGGACCGGCAAGAAGCGGCGGGGATAATTGAACGATGCCACTCCCCACGGAAACAAACCCGGATTTTCGGCGGCGCCTTGGGTACTACTTCACCGGACTGGCCATAGGGCTGGTGATGCTCGGCCTGCTGTACGCAGCCCGGCAGCCTCGCAGCGGAAGCCCTACACAACCAGCACCCCAGAACATGCCCAGATAACGCAGTCGTGCCGGCGAGTCCCGCAATACCTGTTCGCGGCGTGCAACCTGCTTGATCGGTCGGAGCAGCAAACGAGAACGACGTGGCGACATATCACTACACAGCCCTGAGCAGCACCGGCGCACGCGTCAGCGGGATCCTCTCCGCGGTGAGCGAACAGGCCGTGCTCATCGAGTTGGAATCCCGTCGCTTGACACCCGTTTCAATAAAAGAGGAGGCGGGCGGCGCGGCACCGCGCCGACGAATCGGGCAACGAGCTCTCGGAGAGTCCTACACGCAGTTGGCGGACCTCTTGAAGGCGGGGGTCCCTCTGCTCCGGGGACTGCGGCTTCTGGCGGGGCGGAAAGCCACGCCGAACCTCGCCGCGGTGTACAGGGAGTTGGCCGAGGCGGTCGAGAAGGGGGCCGATCTTGGTGTGGCGATGTCGAACGATCCCGGAGTGTTTCCACAGGTGCACATCGCGATGGTCCGAGCGGGGGAAAAGGGCGGTTTTCTGGAGGATGTTCTTCACAAACTCGGCGCGATGGTCGTGAAACAGGCGGAACTGCGTGCCAAGATCGTGGGTAATCTGGTCTACCCCATGGTGCTGGTGGCGATGGGCCTGGTTGTCGGAGGGGTCATTTTCGGTGTGTTCGTACCCAAGTTTCGTCCCATGTTCGACAAAATACAGGGCGGACTGCCTTGGATTACGAAGGCTGTTTTCGTTGCCAGTGATGCGCTCACGATGTACGGCCCCCTCACGGCGCTCGGGCTCGGAGTGGTAGGGTTTGCTGTTTGGAGAACGGCGAAGCGCCCGGCACTGCGAGATCGGATCGCACGCTGGCAGGCCCGAGCGCCTGTCATCGGCCCCATTGTTCGCGGTGTGGCGACAGCGAGGCTCTGCCGACTCCTGGGCGCGATGCTCGGCAACGGTGTCCCACTCATCGCGGCACTCCAGATCGCCAAAGACGGCACCGGGAATGCGTTGATGCGTGCCGCGGTCGAGAATGCATCAGAGTCGGTCCGCGCCGGTCAGCCTTTGACCCCGCCGCTGGCGGCGAGCGGACTGATCGACGACGACATCGCCGAAATGATCGCCGTCGGCGAGTCCGCGAATAATCTCGACGACGTGCTCGTTACGGTGTCGGAAACCATCGAGAACCGGCTGGATCGGGTCCTGGGCGTGGCTGTACGGCTGATCGAACCTCTCTTGCTCGTGGCGCTCGCGGGGATCGTCGGGATTGTTGCCGCGGCATTGCTGCTGCCTATGAGCCGCATGGGTGGTTCGATGTAAGCGCCCGGTCGGTGACGGCACAAGAGCGGGGTTCTATAGTGATTGGTAACTTTCGGCATGGTGCCGCGTACACACGTTTGTGAACTGATCGGGACCTGTCTCCCGGCATCGATTTTGGTTCGCCGGTGGTATCCCCTCAAGCGGAAACCGCTGGGAGCGGACGAGAACGGCAGATACGGAGGATTCTGGCATGTGGAACATTCGGCAAACCTCACGCGTCCGAGCGGCTCGAGGTTTTACGCTAATCGAAGTGATGATCGTCATTCTGATCGTTCTCGCCCTGGGCGGTCTGGTGGCATACAACCTGCTCGGCACCAAGGAAGATGCGGAGAACAAGCTCGCCAAGATCGATATGCAGACGATCCAGGCCGCACTCAAGCAGTTCCGGTTTGAACATGGACGCTACCCCACCGATGAAGAGGGGATCGAGGTCCTTTGGCTCAAGGACAAAATGACCGACGAGGAAGAAGCGAAGAAATGGAAGAAACTCCTCGAGAAACCCATGCCCAACGACCGCTTCGGCAATCAGTGGGGATACCGCCAGAAGGCCGAGAACAGCGACGAGGATATCTACGAGATCTGGTCGTACGGGCGAGACAAGCAGGAAGGGACCGAGGACGACATCGTGTCATGGGATGCTGAATCGGATTCCGCGAACCCCGGCACGTCGTCCCCTCGACCCAACTGAGCCGACATGGTACTGACCCGGCCAACTAGCCTGCCGCGGGAGAGCCCAGGTCGATCGCGCACCGGGCGCAAGGGGTTCAGCCTGATCGAGGTCGTGCTGGTTGTTGTGCTGCTGTCTGCCCTCGCGGCACTGGCAGTGCCGATGTTTGATTCAATGCTGTCCAAGGCCTCGGCGGAATCGATCTCGCAGCAGATCGCCGCGGCGATCAAGGAGGCCGGGGCTGAGGCCGCCTCGAAGGGCGAGGCGATCCTGGTCGCCCTCGAACACGAAGAGTCAAAGGGCTGGGCCTTGACCGCGGAGCGGTTCCCGATCACCACGGCACCACTACTTGATTCGCGTGGGCTTGCAGTCCAGCCGCGGGAGAGTCGCGTTCTGATTCGATTCTCCCGAGATACGGAGTTTCTGTCGGGAACGACCGGGCCTGTAGCCGCGAATGTTATTGATAGCCCGTTGCACGTGTGTATGCTGTGGCCTTCAGGAGGTGCGCTGCCGCTCGCGGACGTGGTAGTGCGGGCAGGCGGGGAACGGGGTCTGAGACTCCGCGTGGGGGCTCTCACCGGGCAGTGCAGAGTGCTCGAAGATGAACCACGCCCTGACAGCACAGCGGCCGATGATCGATCCAGCCAACGAGTCGATCCGGACGGTGCGCATGTTCAGGATACAGGACCGGGAACCGACTCGGCCGCATTCAGTCCGTTGAGAGTCGGGCCTCCATCGCGGGAGGCTCGATGAGATTACTCCGAGCGTACCGATCTTCCCGCGGTGCGATCCTTCTCGAGTGCGTTTTGGCCCTCGCCTTGCTGGTAGGCGGCGGGTTGACTGTCATGATGCTTGTGGACAACGCGTCGAACTCAGTCCAACGCGTGCGTGATGCGCAGACCGCGACAGATATCGCCTCTTCTGTCATCGCCCAGATCGAGGCGGGGATCCTGACTCCGGAAGCACTCCGCGGAGATTCGGATTCCTGGTTCAGCCCCGCGGCCGACATGAAGCAAGCCTCCTCGTGGAAGTCCTGGCGTATCGATGCCGATCTGGAGCCGACAACGACCGAAGGGTTGTCTCTCGTTGTTGTGCATGTTTTTCGGGACGTCGGACCAGATGCGCCCGTCTTCAGTCTGCAGCACGTGGTGCGACTGAGGGGTCCGGTGGCGGATGGGTTGGGTGAATCCGATCCCATCGAGGCGCTCATTGAACAAGCGAGCAAGCGTTGACCTTCGCCGTTGCAACTCCTGTCAGACGGGGCGGGTTCACCCTGGTTGAACTGCTTCTGGGGATCCTGCTCTTGGCTTCTCTCGGCACGGCCCTGTCGGCATTGGTCTGGAGCATGCTCGGCACACGTGATCGAGTCTCGATCGCTGTCACTCGAGGCGAGGAATGGTCCAGGCTGGTGTCGATCATCGAGGAAGCCGTTCTGTCGTGCGATGCGGAAGGGGCAGGGGGCTTTTTTGAAGGCGGCCAAACAATGCTCCGTGTGCCTTGCAGGGCGATCACAGCCGCGCCCGGCACGGGGCATGCGGTGAGTACAAACGCGGTGCTGGGTTTGGACTTTGATGCACAGAGACGGATGATCATCCTGACGCGCGGGCAGGACACGGAGACCGCCATGCAGGGCGTGTCGGCGTGCACCATCCGATTCTGGAACGGTCGCGCGTGGAGCGAGTCCTTCCGCGCATCGGGCGTCATCGGACTTCCGGCGGCGGTCGAGTTGTGCGTGTGGTTCACTGATGATCAAGAGGCTTCGGGATCGTCTTCGCGATCGCCTGACTGCTGGCGCATCTTCGCGGTTCCGGACGGCCTGCAGGCGATGACGGGGGGGGACCCATGAACAGAAGGGCCTCCATTCTCATCGCCGTGCTGGTCGCGCTGGTACTGACAGCGTTGACCGGCCTTTCGGTCTCGGCGATGGCAGACGGGCAGCGTGCCGCGACCGGTACAGCGATGGAGCGGACGCGACATCGCTCGCTCGCATGGTCCGGCGCGATGGTTGTGCTGGAAAGGGTGCAGCAGCAGAGGGCGCAGTTACTACAAGGAGGTCGGCCCGATGTGCCGGAAGTTCTGCTCGAGGTAGAGAGTGGGGGGCTGATCCTCACTTCCAGGCTGTTGCCGCTCGATGAGGATGGAACTCTCCTCGCCGCGGAGAACGCGAGACTGGATGCTCGGCACGCTCCGCGTGAAGTTCTGCTCAAGATGGAGGGTTTAGAGGAAGCGGATGCAGACCGGATCATCTCGCTCCGCGCGGCCGGGCCAAAGGCATTGGAAAACGCTTTTCTTCGTGGCGAACTCTCACCGCAAAGGAGATCGCTCAACCCCGCAACTGAAACAGAGGTTGTTCGTTCCAGCGACACGGGCTTCGCGGATTGGTTTACATTCCTGAACTTCGAGCCTGCGGTCCAGCGTGGATCAGGCACTCAGCAGCCGGGTATCGCCCGCGTCGTCTATCCGCGAACGATCTCCGAGGAGTTGCGTGAGGCGCTTCGGGAACGGCTCGGCGACACAGCCGTCGCGGCGATGAGCGCCATGGAATCAGCAAAGAAAGTCCCATCAACGCGAGCGGAGTTGTTCGCGGGGCTTTCCAACGCCGGCGAGACGACGGACAACATCGCCGCGGCGCTCGATCTGTTCCGGTTTTCGGCGGACCCCTATGAGGCGGGCCTGGTGAATGTCAACGAGGCGCCGGCACGAGTTCTGATGTGTCTCCCCGGGATCGACGCTTCTCGTGCCGAAGGTATCGTGAGTGCACGCAGCGCGTCCGATGTTTCCGTACGAATGCACCCCACGTGGCTGCTCGCAAGCGGCTGTCTGACACCCGCCCAGTTCCGCGCGGTGGTTCCCTACGTAACCACCCGGTCGCTTCAATGGCGTGTACGCATCGGCGTTCAAGCCGCTCGTCTCGATGAAGTCAATCCTTCGGTGTCATCCTCGAGCGTGGGCACCAGCATCATTCTCGAAGTGATCATCGATGCCTCCGGCACGCGTGCCAGGATCGCCTCGATCCGGGATATCACCTACGAAGGTGTCCCATTGCTGCCGCCGCGGGTCATTGATAAAGTAATCAACGAGCCGGATGACGTTCCGGTGGAACCACCCGTGGGCTTCCCGAATGCGCCGAAGAAATCGGAGCCGAAGGCCCGCGTGGTGCCCTCCCCGGCACGCGGACAGAGACAGCCTCCTGACCCCCCCCCCCGTCGCTCTCCCGCGCCGCCGCGCGATGTGCGAACCGGACGGTGGAGAGCATCATGATGGATATGAACATGGAGGACGTGGTGATCACAACGACGAGAGAACGATGCCGGTAGCCAGAGAATACAGCGTGCTCGAGATCGACGGGCCGAGACTGGTTGCAATCTCAGCCTCGGTATCGGGTTCGCGCATCGATGTCCGACGCTGGCTCACCGCGACGCGTCCCGATTCGATCACCGCGGACAACGCGAGAGCGGTAGGGGAGTGGATCGGCTCGGAGTTCGATCGAGCCGGGATCGGCAAGGCCCGTGTGGTGCTCGCGGTGTCTCGTGGTGATGTCGTGCTGAAACAACTCGGCATTCCGGCGGGCGACGGGGAAGTCAACGATTCAGACCTGGCCGGAATCGTGCGCTTGCAGATGCTCCGCCAGTTGACGATGCAGGTGGACGGTGCGGTGATCGATTTTCTGCCCGTGGGTCAGGGACCGCCGCCGGGCGCGGAACACGACGGATCGGCCTCGCTGCGATGGGTCATGGCGGGGGCGATGCCAGCGGATCGAGCGGCCTGGAGCCGTGATGTCGTCTCGGGGGCTGGGCTTTCACTTCGGCGCATCGGTCTGCGCTGTTTCGGAGCCGCGACACTGCTCGGCGACCTTTCACAGCGCCGCGCCGGCCCGATTCTGGGCGTCGCCATCGGCGGCGCATCGACCGAGTTTGTAGTGGTTGAAGAGGGCGTGATGACGTTCGCCCGGGCCGTCGATACACCACGCCCCGAGTCCAGAGCCGAGATCGATGCGTTCGCCGACAGGATGGGCGTGGAGGCGAAGCGAACATGGATGAGTTATCGCTCGGCGCGTCCCGGTGCGGAGGTAGAGGCCGTCGCTGTCATCGGCACAGGCGACCTGCCACGCGCTGTGGGAGAACGGTGCGCCGCGGCGGTCGGATGTTCATGGGAGTCGGTGACGCTCCCTTCAATCATCGGTGTGCCCGACACAATGCCGGAATCCGATCGCGCATTGGCCGCGCCGTTGGCGGGGCTACTGGCGGAGACGATCCTCGATCGGCCCACATTGGATTTCGCGAACCCACGTAAAATGCCCGATCCGTCCGCTCGACGACGGCAAGCGGTTCTCGCCGGAGTGCTTGGCCTGATACTTCTGGGCGGAACGGGATACATCGTGGCCGATCAGCGTCTCTCGCGTCTACGAGCAGAACTCGCCGAGGCACGGGCCCAGGAACAGTCGAAGCGGGTGGAACTCGACAAGTATCTCGTCAGCCACGCGAGGCTCAATCACTTCGAGCAATGGTCCGGTGCCAAGGTGGACTGGTTGGCTCACCTGAAGCGATTGAGCGACGAGATGCCCGATGCAAAACTCGGGCAACTTGATCAGGTCATTGGCCGGGCTTCCGCTGCGCCGCAGTTCTCGCTCTCTTCCGGCGCCAGATACCCCGCAGGCACCTGGAGTACCCGCAGGAACGTGACCTTCGATCTATCCGGAAGGGTCGAGAGTCGGCAGATCGCCAGCGAACTCCGCGAGCGTCTGCGTGACACAGGCGTCTTTGCGAACGTGGAAACAATCGGACCGGAACTTCCCGACCGTTTTACATTACAACTCGTGACCGGGCTTGCCGCTCCGGGGGCTGCCAAGCCCGCCGAGGCTTCGCCACGTCCCGCATCGCCCGGCAACGACGCGTCAAACGGAAAAAGCACCCCATGAACACCGCGCCATGGATCAAACTCGGAGCGGTTGTTCTTGTCGTCAGCGTCGCGGCGCTGGGGTATCGACAGGTCTACGCCCTCCCCCGTGCGTCGCTGCTCGATCAGATCGAATCGGCGAGGAAGAACGCCAAAGCGATCGAAAAGGACCTTCGCGGCGAGTTCGATACAGCGGCGAGATTGCGATCGGCGGGCGAATCCACACTGGGGTCCAAGTTCGACGCCGTCAGCGCCAGGTTCCGCGATGGTTTGGCACGCATCGCCGAAAGCCAGCAACTGGCGAATGTGACCGTAGATCACGGCGAACCCCAGGCCGCGCTCAGCCCGCTCTTGTCGGTCCGTGGTGTGCAATCGAGTTTGAAGACCGGGCTTCGCAAGCCGGCCGATTTCGGCGTACTCCGCGGCAACTTGAAAGGGGTAGGAACGCTCGACCAGGTCCTCCGAACGCTCGATCTGGCCCAGGCGCAGCCCTGGTTGCACCGAGTCGAAGGATTCACCATCAAGCCCGCCAATAAAGACCGAGATCGATTCGAACTGCGGCTCGAAGTCGCCACGCTCTACGCGCCGGAACTCTCGACGGGCACGGTCCCGGAGCCATCGCTCGCCGCGGCCCCAGCCGGAAGGTCCATGATGCGCGATGCGATCCTGTCCAAGGTCGCATTCCGAAGGCCCGGTGCGGTGATGCCGGTTCCCGCACCTGTCGCGGTGGCCTCGCCTCCCGATACCCCCACACCCCCTCCGGCGCAGCGATTCGCGCCGTATGAAGACTGGAGGCTGGTGGGAGTGCTGCGTGGCGGGCACGGACAAGAGGCATTTTTTCTGAATATCAAGACCGGGGAGCGAACAACCGTACAGCAGGGCGGGGCGTTGCTCGACGCGGTATTCGTGGGAGGAGAGGCGGGGCGGGCGATTATCGACATCGGCGGCACCCGTTTCGAGGTGACCAATGGCGAAACGCTCGCGGCACGCAAGCCGCTCGGGTAGTACACTCTCCCACCGCGAGGCACCCCAGGGACCTTCACCGGGGGTAGTTCGGGCTTCGCGTGGTGGCGGGCCGCTTCGATTGTCGCGGCGGGCTGACAACTCGATTCGTGGGCGCTTGGTGGAGCGATCGGAAGGACGGACAGGGTTTGAACATCCGCCCCAAACGCTGTGGGTCTATGGACCCCTTGGGGCTTTGGCAAGGAGATGCGTATGGCCGGCCACACTGACACGCGAATCAAACTCGGCGCTGCTCTTGTCGCCAGCGCGGGACTAGCCGTCTCTGTTCTCGCTCAGGAAGCACCGCCGGCCGAACACCCGGCGGCCGCACCTGTGACCGCATCACAGAACCCCGATTCATCACCGAAGGCCGACGCCGCGTCAGTTCACGCCGGTGACCCGCCGGAGGGGCAACCCGTGGCGGCTGCGCCCGCCCCTGAATCGGCGAGCACCGCCGCGGCCACTCAGCCTGTCGCCAGCCCTCCGCCCGGCACCAAGCCGATCTCATTCAGTTTCAAGGATGCGCCGATCGATCAGGTGCTCGATTTCTTCGCGCGTGAGAGCGGCGTGCCTGTGATCTTCGAAGCACCCTCGCCCGCGGGCACCATCAGCTTCGTGAGCGCGGGGGACTATTCATTCGATGAAGCACTGTCGATCCTGAACCTGAACCTCCAGCGTTTCGGGGTTCACCTCCGCAAGCAGGACCAGTTCCTCTACCTGGCAACGCTTCAGGATTCGATGAAGAAGCCGATGCCGGTCGCTTCCCCGGGCGAACTGACGACGGCCCCTCCGGACTTGATCGTGACGGTCAGTCTGCCGCTGGACAACGCCCGCGCCGAAACCGTGGCGGAGCAGATCAAGGGGCTGGTCGGACCATTCGGCGGTGTCATATCGGTCCCCGCGCAGAACATGGTGGTCGTGGTCGAGACGGCGGCGCAGGTGCGTCGAATCCGCGAGATCGTCAACGCGATTGACAGCGTGCGCCCCGTGGATTCCGCGTTCCGACTCTTTCCGCTGGTTCACGCCCAGGCCGATGCCGTGCTCGGGGCACTCCGTGGTCTGGTCGGCGAGCGCGTCACCACCGTGATCGTGGACAAGGACGGTCAGAAACGCACCCTACAAGAGCAGCAGGTAACCGGCGTGCAGCTCGCCGCCGATCCGCGGACCAACTCGATCATCGCTGTCGGCTCGTCCGCACGGATCAAAACGGTCGAAGATCTGATCCGGCTGCTCGACACGGCCGAGAGCAGCGGTGAGAATCAGATGCTGACCTACACACTCTCCGCCATCACGCCGGAAGCGGCGGTGGCACAGGTCAACGCCCTCTTCGCGTCGCTAGATCCGAAGAAACGCCCCACGGTGATCCCCATCCCCGAGAGCGGCAAAGTCACGCTTGTCGGGCCGGGTCCGCTTCTCGCGCAGGCCGGAGGACTGCTCAGCCAGATCGACCCCGCGATTGTCAAGGCCGGAGAACCCTCCGCGACTCCCGAGCGACGAACCCTCACCGCACGTCTCAAGCACGCCACGCCTCAACAGGTCGAGGGCCTCCTCACGCGCCTCTCCACGCCACGCCAGTTGCAGGTTGTCAAGTTCGCACCGGCACCGGACGGAAAAGGCATCATCATCGCGGGCCCCGCGTCCGACGTGGCGGCCTTCGAGGCGATCATCTCGGCGGTTGATGCCCCCGCCGAGAACGACCAGGATGTTCGGCTCATCCGGCTGAACGCCGTCGAACCTGAAAAGGTACTCGCCCGCACGCAGAGCCTGTACCAGGCAACCGGCAAAGCGGAACTCAAGCCCATCTCGGCCACACTCGAGCGCGAGACCGGCACGCTGACCCTGATCGGTTCACGCGAGGCGCTCACGGAGTTTGGCCGGTTGCTCAACTCCGCCGAGGCCGCCGCCGGTGTGTCGCTGGAAACACGCCGCTTCAGCCTGAAAAAATCCTCCCCTTCCGGGGTCGCGGAACGGCTCTCTCGTCTGGCCAGCTCGCTGCTCGCGCCGGCAGACGAATCGGTGTACATCGAGCCCCAGATCGATGCCGCGGACGACATCGCCACGCTCGTGGTGAGAGCGCTCCCAGCGCATTTTGAAGTCCTCTCGAGTCTGATCGAACAACTCGACGGAACGGACCTCGGCGGCACGGATGTGCGGGTGATCCGGCTCTCTGGCTCGAATCCCGCGGCCACGCTCGAGCGTGCCCAGTTGATCTACGCCCAACGAACCACGGGGGTGCCGCCGGCACTCGCCGGTGCGGTGAAGGCCGAACTCGATCCCGCATCCGGTGCCGTGGTGATCTCGGGGCGACCAGAGGGTGTTCGCCTGTTCACAGACACGCTGACACAAGCGCAGCAACTCTCCCCGCCATCACGGACGACCCGGCTGCTGGACGTCCACAACGTCACCGCCGCCGCGATCCTGCCCCCGCTGCTCGAACTTCTCAAGTCGGCGGATTCCATCGATCCGGCCCGCCGGGTGCCCGACCCGACGATCCAGTCCGTCGAACGAACAAACTCGCTTTTGGTGACGGCCGAAGAGGCGCAGCAGCAACTCATCGCCGAGTACGTCGCCAGGCTGGACAAACTGGAACAGACGAATCCACCCCCGCTCAAACTGCTCCAGTTACGCACCGCTGAATCCGCCGCCATCGCCGCCATGCTCGTCGATCAGTACGGCAAGCGACCCCAAGCCGAGCGAGCGGCCAAGCCGGTAGAGGTCCGGTCCGATGCAGCGACGAACACGCTCATTGTCTCGGCGCACCCCGATGTCTTCGCGGAAATAAAGACCTTCGTCGAAGAGATCGACAAGGAGAAAAACCAGGCCAAAAGACTCACCGAGATCTTCCCCCTCAAGGTGGCCAAGGCGGCCGATGTCGCCGCCGCGATGGATCGTCTGTACCCCGAACCGCCCATCCCGACCGACCGGCTCGGACGCCCACAACCCTGGCTCAAACAGCCTCGTGAAGTGCTCGTCTCTGCCGAACTTGGCAGCAACGCGATCATCATCGATGCCCCCGCCGAACGGATGGAGAGTCTGCGGGAACTCGCGGGCAAACTCGACCGCGTGGAACTGCCGCCCGCCGCGGCGCTGCGTACCTGGCGGATCACAGGCCCGAGTCTCGACGCGGTGGCAAAGACGCTCCAGTCCATGAGCGCCCGCGGAATCCTCTCCGCCCCCGCTCAGCCGGGCAAGCAGCCCGTGCAGGTTGTCATCGAGACCGAGCCAAAGAGCGGAACACTCATCGTTGCGGGCGATGACCGTACGTTCGAGACAGTGGAAACGGTCCTGAAGGAACTCTCGCTGGTCCCCATCGAGAAAGGCCTGCGCATCGTTCCGATCGCCAATCAGAAGGCCGCCGCCGTGCGGGAGAGAGCCTTGGCGATTTACGAAGCTCAGGTCAGGCAGGTGCCCAACGCCAACCCGATCGACATCACTATCGATGAAGCGACCAACTCACTCATGGTCGTGGCCGATGCCGAGGCCATGGAGCGATTCTCAAAGGTCATGAACGAACTGGAGCGCCAGAGCGGCCCGGCGCGCGAAGTCCGTCTCATCGAACTCAAACTCGCGAAAGCCGATGATGTCGTCGAGTTTCTGAGCGATCTGGTCAAGAGCAGCGAATCGCTCATGATCCGCGGCGGGCCGGAGCCGCTCTTCGAGGCCATCGAGGCGACGAACACCATCCTCGTCGCGGCGCAGCCCGGCCAACTCGCTGTCATCGATGCGCTCATCAAGACGCTGGACAGCAGGCAGGAGGCCGACAAGCCCCCGATGCGGATACTTCGTCTCCGCTCGACCGACGCCCAGAATCTCGCCGGGGTCCTGCAACGCGAGTACGACAAGCGACCGATCGAGCAGCGCGGTCGTCAGCCCGTTTCGATCGAGGCCGATGCGGGCACAAACACGCTCATCGTTTCCGCCCACTCCGAACTTCTGCCAGAGATCGAGGCCATCGTCTCACAACTCAACGAGACGGACGCGGTGGGGGCCGAGGGGCGAGAGATTCGGATCTTCCCCCTGCGCATCGCCAGGGCCGAGGAGTTGGCGCTCACGATCGATCAGATGTACCCCGAGCCCCCGGTGCCGCTCGACCCGCGCACACGTCAACCCCGCCCCGATCTGAAACCCGTCCGGGAAATCGTGGTCCGGGCGGACCGCGCCACCAACTCGCTCATTGTCGATGCACCGGCCAAGCGGCTGGCGGGCTTCGAACAGATCGTCAAGAGTCTTGATCAGACCAAGGTCGCGGATGATGTCGAACTCCGCACCTACCGGGTGCAACGGGCCGATGCAAACGCAACCGCCGCCACATTGAGGGGCCTGGCAGCATCCGGTTCGCTGGGCAACTCAGGAGAGGCCGCCTCGTCCCCCGTCACCGTCAACGTGGATGCGCCGACAAGGACGTTGATCATCAGCGGCCCCAGCGCGATCTTCGCCGCTGTGGAAGATGTTCTGAACAAGGTCGATGCCCCTCCGGAAGTTCCCGAAAGTGACCTGAAGTTGTACCCGCTGGCAAAGGCACGCGCGGATCGAATGGCACCGATCGTGCAGCGATTGCTCGCGGCGAGAGCAAAGGAACTCGTACTGGTCAGGAGCAGGGCGGTCCCGGACGAGAACTCGCTGGTGGAGGTGGCCGCGGATGCCGCGAGCAACACGCTCATCGTGTCGGCGCCGCGTGAACTGCTCCCGGTAGCGGACGGGATTATCAAGAGTCTCGACGCCGAATCGGTCGCGACCGCGACACGAGTTCGCGTCTTCCGCCTGGGGAAGGGGAGCGCTCTGACCGTCGCTCCCGCGATTTCCGCCGCGGTCAAGGCTCAGGCCGCCCCCGGCGAGTCGGACGCGACGGTAACACCGGAACCGGCGAGCAACACCATCGTCATCGTAGGAACCGAAGCCCAATTGGAGCGCTCGGCGGCCTTGATCGAATCCATGGATGTCGCGGTGGATCAGGAAGGGCTGGGCGTGCGGAGCATCACCCTCAAACACGCCAGGGCGGAGAGCCTCGCACCCGTGCTTGAGCAGGTCCTCGCCAAAGAATCGGCCCTCGACAAACTCCCCGAGTGGGCAAGAATGCAGGCCATCGCCCGTGGTGCCGAAGAACGCCCACGTGTTCGCGTCGCGGCGGAGCCTCGCATGAACGCGCTGCTCGTCAGCGGCCCGCAGGCCGTTCTCGACCTCGCCGAGCAGGTCGTCCTTTCCCTCGATGTCGAGCCTACGGCCGGTGCTGCGGTCCGCGGGGTGCGGATCATCACGCTCCGCAACGCCGATGCGGCCGAGCTCGCCGTGAATCTGGAAGCCGTGTTCAAAGACGCCCGGGACAATCTCCCCGCGCCCGTCATCCGGGTCGATGCCCAGAGCAACTCGCTTCTCATCCGGGCGGCACCCGAGCAGATGGCCACCGTTGATGAACTGGTCTCGAAGCTTGATTCGGCCTCGGTGGGGGCCACAAGACACCTGAGGATGGTGCCTGTGGACAAGGCCCGCGTCGATGCCGAGATTCTTGCACGCACCCTGCAGCGACTCTTGGAACAGCAGGGTGGTGCCAAGATAGAAGTCATCTCGACCGAGGAACTTCTCAATCGCCAGGGAGCACCCAAAAAACGCAGCGGCATCACCCCCGCGGGCGGAGCGAGCCTGCCGGGGCTTCACGGCATGGTTGCCTTCATGGCGATCGGCGTGAGCCATCCGGCTCCGGCCGGACAACCCGCTCCGGAAGATGGCACGGACCTCGATGGTTCGATCGCGGTGGATCCCGCAACCAACTCGATCATACTTCTCGGCTCACCCCGCTTCACCGAACGGGTTGCACGGCTGGCGGAGGTCCTGCAGAAGCAGATTCCCGCCGAGCCGGTAGGCGTTCGCGTGATCACACTGCCGTCATCGCTCGAAGCATCATCGGTGGCGCAAATTGTGAATCAGACGATCCAGCAGATGGGTCGTACCGGGCCGGACAACCCCGGCGGTTTCTCCGGCCCCGTTTCTGTTACCGCGGACCCTGCCGGTTCCGCGCTCATCGTCTTGGCGAACGACACCGACTTTTCGACAGTCGGATCGCTCATCACGACGGTCATGCAACTCGATGCCGCGCCGCAGATCACGCTGAAAGTCTACCCGCTCGCGAATATCACAGCCCAGCGCGCGGTGCAGGGTGTGCGTGACCTGCTCAGCACAGAGCCGAGGGGGGCGCAGGCCCGACGCCTGCGAGCGGTCGAACTCACTCTGCCTGGTATCGAGGGGGACCTCACCGCTCGCATCGATCCAACTTCCGTCCGTATGACCCCGGACGCGACCGGCGGTTCAATCTTCGTCGCCGCACCGGCTCAGGCATTTCCGTTGATCGACAGGCTGATCGAGACTCTGGATCAAAGCCCGGTCAGGGATCGACTGGCCATCCGCCGTTATGAACTCCGCCACGCACAGGCCGCGGACCTCGCCCGCGTTTTTCAATCCGCCTTCGATGCACAGCGGCAGGGTCAGAACGCGCCCGACACTCCCGCCACCAGGTTCATCGCCGATGAGCGGACCAATACCTTGCTCGTGACCGCCGGCGGTGCCCAGCACGAGGAAATCGTGAACCTCCTGGCAACCGCAGATCAAGCGCAGCGGGATCCTTCTACGGAACTCGCGTTCCTCACCCTCCAGGTCTCCACGCCCAGCGCGGTTCAGCGTATCGTCGAGGAAGTCGTCATCGGCCGCGATCCGGCCAAGCGGCAACGCCTCTTTCTCTCCGCGCAGGATGCTTCAAGTGTCTTCGTTGTCCGCGGATCAAAGGAGGATGTCGAGCAGGTTCGGGCCCTGGTCGCCCAGGTGGATTCGGCCGAGTCCTCGGGCTTGCCCGTCAGGTCCATCAAACTCGAACGAGCCGACGCGGCGGTGGTGGCCGTGACGCTGCAGAAGTTCTTCGCAGACCGCGCGGCGGTCTCAACCCGCCCCGGTCAACGCGCAGTCAATCGTGTCGCTGTCACTGGGGATAAGCGCACCGGCACGGTCGTCGTTTGCGCCGGGGACGAGGATTTCGCACAGATCGAATCGCTTGTAAGGACATTCGACAGCCCGACACCGACCCAGGATTTTCAGTTCAAGATACTCCCGCTCAAGAACGCACGAGTCTCTGATATCGGCGACACCATCAAGAACATGATGGACGAAGTGCGATGGACTTCCATGTTCGGCGCGAGGCAGGGGCAGGGGGATGAGCACCAGTTGTTCGTCGAACTCAACGACGCGACCAACAGCATCATTCTCATGGGGCGCGGCGAGCAGATCCAGGTGGTCGAAAAGGTCCTTTCGTCCCTGGATCAGGAGCCGCCGCAGCGCGCGATCATGGCGATCAAGAGCGTCGAGGTCAAGAATGCGGACCTTTCGGCCGTCCGCAACGTGCTGGAGCGGGCGTTCTCGACGCCAGGCTGGCGTTCATGGCGGGGGCCTGATCCCGCCGCCATCACCGTGCAGGTGGATCGTCAGCGCCGTGCCATCATCGTGGTAGGCAAAGGGGAGCAAGTGGAGAAGGCGCTCGCCTATGTCAAGGAACTCGATACCGGCCCGGGGGGCGAGGACCGAGCCATCGAGGCCCTCCCTCTCACCCATGCGAGGGCCGACCGAGCCGCCCAGAACCTCAGACAGTTTTTTTCCGACCGCGCTCGCGCCCAGGGGGTTGACCAGCCCGCGGTGAGCGTGATCGGCTCGCCGGACGGCAACGTCATCCTCGCCTCCGCCGGCGAGAGTGACATGTTGATCCTCCGCGATTTGTTGGCCCAGATCGATCAACCGGATGCGGGCAAGGATCGCCGTGTTGAAGTCTTCGTCCTGCGCAACGGAGTAGCAAGAGACACCGCCGATGTGCTCCGGAGCATGTTCGCAAGGAGTGAGGGCGGCGGCCAGGAGCGGATCAACGTCACGCCTCAACCCAGCACCAACTCCGTGATTATCTCGGCCCCGGAGTCGATGTTCGACGAAGTCGCGGCCCTGCTGCGTCAACTCGACGCTCCCCCGACGATCGAGGACGCGAACATCGAGACCGTTGCGCTCACGACCGCACGCGCCCAGGAAGTGGCTCAGGCCGTCAGGGCGGCGTTGCCGCCGAATGTGAAAGTCACCGTCACCCCGGTCACCCGGAGCAACTCCCTCATGCTGACGGGCAGCAAGGAGGCCATCGCCCTGGTGATGGACCAGGTTCGAAAGATCGACACGGAGCCGGTCCGCTCGGGACAGGTCTTCCGCCGATACCGTCTGACCGCGGCGGATGCGTCTGAGGTGGCCCGTACGCTCGACGACATCCTGCGTTCCCGCCCTCGCGCCGCGACCGATCCCGAGGCGACGGTCGATGCTTCTCGCCAGGACAACACGCTCACCATCTACGCCCCGGCGGGGGAGATCGATGAGATCGAAAAGATCATCAAGGAACTCGACCTCCCCGCAGTGGAGAACCGCCGCACCGAGTTCGTGAAACTCGAATATGCCAACGCCGAGCAGACCGCCGCGGCATTGAAGGTTTTTTACGGACGCTACGCCTCCGAAGCCGCCGATCCCGCGGCCCGTACCGTCACCATCCTGCCCGATCCGCTGAGCAACTCACTGGTCATCCGAGCCGATGAGCTGCAATGGGCGGGCATCCGAGCGCTGCTCTCAAAACTGGACACCCAGGAATACGACACCAAACGCCAACTCGCTGTGATCGCGCTCTCCCACGGCGATGCTGTCAGCATCGCCCGAGCTCTCAACGACGGTCTGCGGGCACCCCTCGAAGAGCAACTGCGCCAGGCACAGGCCCGCAACCAGGCGGCACGCGGCGCGAACCGCCCGATCCCGGAGGCCACTGTGCTCGTGGACTCCGAGGGCGTCCCGACAGTCTCCGCCGAGCCGCAGACCAACTCGCTCGTCGTCTTCGCGGGGCGTCGCGAACTCGACCGCATCCAGGAAATTGTCAGACAGCTCGACGTGTCCGGCTTCGCTGGTATGCCGCAGGCACGCATCATCGCGCTCAAGAACGGCAAGCCATCGACGGTGGCGCAGACGATCCGCGACCTCTTCCTCGGCAGGGTGGAGCGGGGAACGCAACCACCTTCAGGCCCCCGCAGTGTCATGGTCATCGGCGATGACGCCTCCGGCGCTCTGATCGTTCGTGCGGATGACGAGAAGTTCGCCCAGATCAAGGCCCTCGCTCAAACACTCGAAGAGCAGGGGCAGGTAGGACGCATCATGCCCCATGTGCTGCGGCTCAGGCACACCGCGGCGGTGCGGCTCCGACCGACGCTTCTCGCCGCGTTCACCGAGACAGCCAGGCAGCAGGGTGAGACGTTCGCCGTTGAGGTCGACCGAACCGGAAACGCCCTGATCGTCGCGTGCAGCGAACGCCTCCTCGTCGAAGTAAAACGCATCATTGAAGAACTCGACACGCAGGGTGTCGGAGGCACGCCGCAGGGGGCCAACCCCGTCACGGGCATGCACCAATCCGTCCTCGTGGTCGAGATCGTCAACAACAACCCGGCCGATATCAGAAAAGTTCTGGAAGACATCGGGATCACGCGACCCCAGACCCCCGATCGTCCCGGCATCGTCTCCGAGCCGGTCTCGGTGGTCGTCATGAGCAGCCGAAAGGCCCTCGCCGTTGTGGCGGCGCCCGCGGACATCACGATCATCGAATCACTCATCAAGACGCTTGATTCTGCCCCCGTCGATTCCACGCAGGTTGTGGCGGTGTTGCCGTTGAAACTGGCGACGGCCAGACCGCTGGTGGACACCCTCGCGGGGATGCTCTCTCCCACCTCCCAGGCGGTTGAGTTCGGGCACGCCAAAGCGGTGGCCGAGCATGTTCGACGGCTCGGCATCTCGAAGTCAGGCGTGGACCAATCCGCGGTTCAACTCGACCTGACCAAGCCGATCCGTCTGATCGCGGATGTCGAATCCAACGCGGTTGTGGTCGCCTCGACCCAGGCCAACGTCGATGCGTTGCGGGAGGTGGTGAAGCTGCTCGACACACTCCCGGTCGGCGATGCCGTAATTGTCCGCATTTTCACGCTCCAGAACGCTTCCGCCCAGCGCGTCAAACAGGTCGTGGACCAGTTGTTCAGCCAGGGCGAATCTCTCCGCCGTCTGCCGGGAACCCGCAGGCAGGGCCTGCCGCCGACAGCGACGGGTCAGGCTCTCGCCGGTGAAATTGTCGTTTCTGTCGATGAGCGGACCAACACGCTCGTGGTGGCCGGAAGGGAAGAAGGGGTGGCACTCGTCGAGGTGCTCGTGAAAGACCTCGACAGCGACCGCGCCGCGAACTGGATCGAGCCCGCCATCCTTCCTTTGCAGCACGCCGACGCTTCACAACTCGCCCGCAAACTCCAGGAGGTCCTGGTCCGAGGCTTGGCCCTGACTCCCGAAGCCATCGGGCTTCAAAAGCAATACGGTCGTTTGCGCTTCAACGCCGCCGGGATGAACTTCGATCCGGCCGACAAGGCGTCGATGATCCAGGCGGACCTGTTCGCACCCATCACCGGGCTGGTCATCACGGCGGAGGAGCAACTCAACGCGCTGCTCGTGGTGGGCACCCCGGCGAATCTTCAGGTGGTGCGGGCGCTCGTCGCTCAGTTGGACGTCGAAGCGGCCTCCGCGGCCAACACCGTCCGGGTTTTTCCCCTCGCCTACGCCGCGAGCGACCGCGTCGCGTCACTTCTGCGCGAGATGTTCCGACAGCGTGAATCCCTCCCCGACCAGCGCCCGGAGGATCGCGTGATCATCTCATCCGATGCGCGGACCAACTCACTCATTGTCGCAACAAGCCCGAAGAGTTTCGCCATGATCGAGGGGATGCTCAAGACCCTCGACGGAGAGAAGAGCAATTTTTCCGTGGGGCTCCACGTCATCCCCGTTCTCGGAAGCGACGTTCGGCAACTCGCCCCTCGCATCGACAGATTGATGAAGGAACGCATCACCGCCGCCGCGGCGGGCGGCGGTCTGCGCGATCCGCGCGATGCCTTCAGCATCGAACCCGAACCGATCAGCAATCTTCTTATCGTCGCGTGCAGCGAAGAGAACCTGGTGATCGTCAAGGAACTCGTGTCCGCCCTTTCAACCGACGCCGCGAAGGTCGCGGCGGGCGAGCGGGTGGAGATGGTCCAACTCGGCAAGGCGCGAGCGACGGACATCGCGGCCTCGGTCAACTCGTTGTACGTCGAGAAGGAGGTCTCCAAGCGTGGCCCCGGCTCGGTCTCTGTTACTCCCAACGAACGGCTCAACGCGCTCGTGGTCTCGGGCAACGAGCAGGACATCATCGAGATCCGCGCACTCGCCGGGAAACTCGACACGGCGGAAGTCGCCATGCGCCAGGTCATTCATTGGATCGAACTCAAGAGCGCCAACGCGACCGAAGTGGTGGCCCTCATCGAGTCGGTGATCGCGGGGAGGCCCGTCGGCGGCGGCAGGAGTGTCGGTGCTCGGCAGGCGACGAAGGTGCAGTTCCTCCGAGACCAGATCGTCAGCGAACTCGGCGCGGTCAACGGCAGAAAACCGACCGAAGCAGAGATCGACGGCGCGATCCGGGACCAGGTAACTTTGACAGCCGATGCACGAACGAACTCCATCTGGATCACCGCGCCCGAGGCCATGGTCCGTCTGATCTCGGAGATGATCGAGGACATCGAGCGGTCCTCGGCAGGCTCACGCAAGATCGAGCGATTCACCCTCATCAACGCCGACGCGGGGCAGATGGCCGAGCTGCTGCGGGACACGTTCCGCCTGGAACAGCGCGGCAACGCCATGGTTCTTCTCCCTACCGGACGCAGGTCCGTGGTCGACGAACCGGCCAGCCCCGATGGGGCGGGCGGCATGGACACGACAGTCACCGCCGTGCCCGATGAACGGCAGCAACTCTCCATCGCCGTTGACCGCCGGACCAACACCCTGATCGTCTCGGGAACCGAAGAGTATCTTTCGCTCGTGCGTCAGGTGATCGCCGACCTCGATGGCATCTCGGCCAATGAGCGCGAGCGCCGCGTCTACAACCTCCGCAACGCGAAAGCGAAGGAGATCGAAACCACGCTGCGCAGTTACTTCAGGTCCGATGCCGACGCGGAGCGCACCACGCTGGGACCGCAACTCTCGGGCAGCCTCATGAGACGGCTCGAGCAGGAAGTGACCATCGTCGGCGATGAGAAGTCAAACAAACTCGTCATATCGACATCTCCGCGCTACATGCAGACGGTCATCAGTATCGTCAACGAACTCGACACGCCGCCCCCGCAGGTGATGATTCAGGTGCTCCTCGCCGAGGTCACCGTGGACAGCAGCGAGCAGTGGGGCATGGACTTCACGGTCGGCCCCTTCGGCGGCGACGGGACGAAGATCGGGTTCCTCGGAGGCGGTTCCGGGGTGGCGACGGCGCTGGGAGTGCCGAATCTCTCGGTCTCTTCCGCGGACTTCGGTATCCTCATCCGTTCTCTCGAGGCGCAGGGAAAACTCGAGATCCTCAGCAACCCGCAGGTCACGGTCAACAACAACCAGCCCGCGAAGATCAACGTGGGCGAAGAGATCGGCATCGCCGGTGACACCCAGTTCAACAACTTCGGCAACCTCATCTCCTCGGTCGAGCGCATCCCCGTTGGCATCATCATGAATGTCACTCCTTCAATCAGCGATGACGGATTCGTCCGCATGGACATCAACCCGGAGATCAGCCAACTCACGAACAAAACCACCCAGATCAACAGGGATCAGACGGCCCCGATCATCGCCCGCCGCAGCGTCGACACGGTGGTCACCGTCAAGGACGGCCAGTCGGTCGTGATCGGCGGTCTCATCCAGACCACCCAGGAGGAACGCCGCACCAAGATGCCGATCATCGGCGACATCCCGGTGCTCGGACTCCCCTTCACCACCAAGCAGCAGGAAGCGAAGAAGACCGAACTCCTCGTGATTGTCACGCCCCGAGTCATCCCCAACCTTCCCGGAACCGTCCACGGCATGGTCGAGGAAGTGACACAGCAAAGAGTGGACGGACTCGAGGACCCCACCCGGATTCTCGACTACCTGGAGCGGGTGAAGGAAGACATCAAAGCACTGAAGGCACGTTCAGCGCCCACCCCGGAACCCTCTTCAACAATCCCGCCTCCCGATCCGGTCTACCCCGATTATGTCCTGCCGCCCGCCACGGAACCCCGCTGATTCCCCATGCAACAGCATTCCTTATTCTCCTTGAACGCCGCGGCGTCTGTGAAGGCCTTGCTTGTGTTGACAATCCACGCCGCGTGTTTCGCCGGGTGTTCCTCAACGTCCACACCGGAAAAGAAAGACATCGGGTCTCCACCAAAGGACGCGAAGGCGGGCCTCATCTGGATGGGCGTCAATCCACCCACGGATACGAACGCCAACGGCTACCCGGATGCCATCGTCTGCACGGTCTACTTGTTCGCGGATACGGGATACGTGCGTTCGGTTTCGGTTCCGGGCACCTTCACGTTCACGCTCCTGGGCAAGGGGGGTGTCCCGATCCGAGAGTGGACCGTCACCAGCCCCGGCCCGCGGAGCGCCTCCATCCGAACCGGAGTCGGAGAAGGTAGCATCATCCGCCTCGGGTTGAACGACGACGGCGGCAGTGACGTCATGGCATATCAGTCCGCGGATCTCGTC
>ERZ761603.281-NODE-281-length-44154-cov-37.137509_pt1 | contig 44154 bp, 37 predicted proteins | sample MGYA00511879_ERZ761603 | MGnify/ENA primary metagenome ERZ761603 (study PRJEB28899, sample SAMN02850040) | bioreactor sludge metagenome | biome: EBPR Sludge; feature: EBPR Bioreactor; material: flocular biomat | place: Australia: Thorneside Wastwater Treatment...
CCCACCACCCACACCTCCTCCACCTCTGCGACCCCAGCGACGCTGCGCGAGTTGAACACGGCGATGCTGTCGGCGGAGGCGAAGATCCGCGAGGGTGGTGGGAAGTCGGCGATCGATCGGCAGCACGAGAAGGGCAGGCTGACGGCCCGCGAGCGGATCGATCGGCTGATCGATCCGGGATCGGCGTTCCAGGAGTACGGGCTATGGGCGGCGTGGGGGATGTACAAGGAGTTCGGGGGGGCGCCGGCGGCGGGGGTCGTGACGGGCGTGGGGCTGGTGCACGGGAAGCCCCACATGATCATCGCGAACGACGCGACGGTGAAGGCCGGGGCGTTCTTCCCGATGACGTGCAAGAAGATCATCCGTGCGCAGACGATCGCCCAGATGGCGCGGCTGCCGCTGATCTATCTTGTCGATTCGGCGGGGGTCTTTCTGCCGCTGCAGGAGGACGTCTTCCCGGACACGGACGACTTCGGGCGGATCTTCCGGAACAACGCGGTGATCTCGGCGGCGGGGATCCCGCAGATCGCGGCGATCATGGGGTTCTGCGTGGCGGGCGGGGGGTATCTGCCGGTGCTGTGCGACACGCTGCTGATGACCGAGGGGAGCGGGCTGTATCTGGCGGGGCCGGCGCTGGTGAAGGCGGCGATCGGGCAGGACGTGACGGACGAGGAACTCGGCGGGGCGGCGATGCACGCGAGCATCAGCGGGACGATCGACTTCAAGGAAAAGGACGACGAGGCGTGCCTCACGCGGCTGCGGAGCCTGGTGGCCAAGTACGCGGGGAGCGCGGCCGAGCGCGGGGCGAGGGTGCGGAGCGCGACCGCCCGCGACGCGCAGGACGTGTACAGCATCTTCACCGACAAGCCCGGCTCGCAGTACGACGTGAAGGACCTGATCGCGTGCCTGGTGGACGTGCGGGCGGAGAAGAACGCGGAGGGGCACGAGAGCCTCGCCCCCGACTTTGACGAGTACAAGGCCGAGTACGGGCAGAGCATCGTGTGCGGGTACGCGACGATCGGGGGGCACGCGGTGGGGATCGTGGCGAACCAGAAAAAGCTCGTCCAGCGGACGATGGCGGGCGGCAAGGCCGGGCCCTCCAAGGCCGTGCAGATGCCGGGGGTGATCTACGACGACTCGGCGGACAAGTCGGCGCGGTTCATCATGGACTGCAACCAGCGGAAGATTCCCATCATCTTCCTACACGACACCACCGGCTTCATGGTCGGCCGCGACAGCGAGCAGGGCGGCATCATCCGCGCGGGGGCCAAGATGGTCAACGCGATGAGCAACTGCGTCGTTCCCAAGATCGTCGTGATCACCGGCGGCTCCTACGGCGCGGGCAACTACGCGATGTGCGGGCGGGCGTTCGACCCCTTCCTCTCCTTCGCGTGGCCCAGCGCCAAGTGCGCGGTGATGGGCGCCAATCAGGCCACCGGCGTGCTCACCACCATCGAAGAGGCGAGCCGGAAGCGCAAGGGCGAGACGATCGACCCCGAGACGCACAAGCAGATCTACAGCGCGATCCACGCCGGGTACACCGAACAGGCCGACATCCGCCACGGCGCCGCCCGCGGCTGGGTCGACCGCCTGATCGAACCCCACAAGACCCGCGACGAGCTCATCCTCGCCCTCAACGCCGCCCAAGGCTGGGACTCCTCCCGCCCCTTCACCACCGGCATCCTCCAAACCTAACCCCCCCACCCCCACCCCCAAGAAACAGCACCACACACCGACCATTGCACGAACATTGGTCCGGGCATGCATCGCATCAGGCCTGTTCTGTTCCGTGACAGGGCTCTTCTGCTCCGTGAAGGGGCTCATTTGCTCCGTGAAAGGGCTCTTCTGTTCCGTGACAGGCCGATTGTGCGCCTTTGCTGGACTGCTGTGGGGTCTTGGGGCGGGTGCGCAGGTTGTGCGTGGGGGCCCGGGGGAACCGAGGCACGGGTGGTCGGTATGACGGATACTGTGGGGCACCCCGGATGTCGGGGCGGGTTTCGGTGTGGATCGGCGTCTCTTTGAAGGAAGTGATCATGAGCATCGTTCGCAAGGCGTGCATTCTGGCGGTGGCGATGGTTCCGGCGGCGTGGTCGCTGGCTCAGGACGCGGGGAAGCCCGCGGCGGCCGAGCCGGCGAAGGCCGAGCAGCCGGCGAACGGCAAGGCGGAGGAACGCCGGATCGAGCCGGCGGCGCAGAAAATGCTCGACGAGGCGAAGTCGGCGCTCAAGAAGGTGCGGGACATTTCGTTCGGGCTTGTGCAGACGAGCCCGATGGGGGATTCGAAGGGGAGCATCACGCTGCTGCTGCCGGAGAAGCCGGGGATGGGCTTCCCGCTGAGCGTGTACCGGATCGGGACGGTGGACGGGGCGGGGAAGGCGACGAAGGAGTGGTCGTCGGACGGGAAGAAGATGTGGCTGGTGGATCACGGGGCGAAGAAAGTGCTGTCGATGGAGATCGGCGAGGGCACGATGCCGCCGGAGGACGTGTGGCCGATCCTGCCGCAGTGGGTCTTCGAGGGGATGTTCGAGAACCCGATGATGAAGACGGTGTCGGCGACGCTGGAGGGCGAGTCTGAGGTCGGCGGGGTGAAGTGCCGGGTGGTGAAGCAGGTGCAGGAGATGGAGATCCCCGGCGAGGAGGAGGGCGAGAAGCCCACGACGATGACGATGACAACGACGCGGCACCTGGGGGAGGACATGCTGCCCCGGAAGATCGAGTCGTCGATGAAGATGCCCGGGCTCGAGATGATGGGCGGGGAGATGAAGACGGTCTCGGAGATGAAGGACCTGAAGGCCAACGCTGGGCTCAAGGCGAGCGACATGGCCGCCAAGACGCCCGAGGGGTACGCGGAGGAGAAGGGGACGTACGAGTCGATGGGGATCCAGGACCCCGAGCAGTCGGCGCCCAAGCTCAAGGCGGAGGTGGGTCAGCCGGCGCTGGCCTTTGCGCTCAAGGATCCCAAGGGCAACGAGGTGACGCTGGAGAGCTTGAAGGGGCGTGTGGTGCTGCTGGACTTCTGGGCGACGTGGTGCGGGCCGTGCAAGGCGGCGATGCCGGCGATCCAGAAGCTGCACGAGAAGTACGCGGACAAGCCGGTGACGATCATCGGGGTCAACTGCTGGGAGCAGAAGGACGACGCGGCGATCAAGTACATGGAGAAGCAGAAGTTCACGTACACGCTGCTGCTCAAGGGCGATGATCTGGCGAAGGAGTACGGGATCTCCGGGATTCCGACGCTGATCCTGATCGACAAGGAGGGGAAGGTGCTGCACACCGGCGTGGGCTTCGGCCCGGGCGAAGAGGAGCACCTGGCCGAGCTGATCGACAAGGAACTGTCGAAGAAGTGATCGGGCCGATGAAAGCTTGAATCATCCCGGGGGGCGGCGAAAGCTGCCCCCCGTGCTTTGGTGAGACGGCCCATCAGGAGACGCGGCATGAACATCACGCGACGGCGAGGAGTCCTGGCATGCATGATCGGCGCGGTGGCGGCCGTGCTGGCGGCCGTGGTGGGCGCGTGCGCGGCCGGGGGAGGGAGAGGGGATCGCTTCGGCGGTTCTGAGGCCGGCTTTACGTTCGTGCTGCTCAAGACCGGCCCGACGAGCGCCGAGAAGTCGGCGACGGAACGTCAGGAGATCTTCCGCGGGCATATGGCGAACATGAAGAGGCTCGCGGACGATGGCGAGCTGATCATCGCGGGCCCGTTCAACGCGCCGGCGGATCGTTCGTGGCGCGGGCTGTTCGTGATGGACGAGGAGGACCCCGCGAAGGCTCTGGAGATCGCGGCGACGGATCCGGGGGTCGTCTCCGGTGTCTTTGTGCTCGAGGCCAGGCCGATGCGGTCGTCGGCGGGGTTGCGGGAGTCGCTGTCGCTCGAGAAGGCGCTGCAGGCGAGGGTGGCGGCGACGCCGGCGGGACAGGCGGCCCCGCGGGCGCTGAGGCCTTATGTGATTGTCACGACGTCGGACGCGTCTGCGGCGCGGGCGGCGATCGCGTACCTGGGCGTGCCGGTGGTGTGGTGGGGTGAATTCGCGGACGAGGCCGGCGGGGGCGTGTTCGTGCTCGACGCGGAGAAGGCCGAGGACGTGCGGGCCCGCGGGGGCGAGGCGTTCCCCGGGGTCATCGACGGGTGGTTCAGCACGTCGGCTCTGGAGGGGCTGCCCACGAGGGAACCGACGGCGATACGCTAGCGGGTCATGGAGCGTGTGCGCATCACCGACGTCTCGCCGAGGGACGGCCTGCAGAACGAGGCCGGGGTCATCGCCACGGCGGACAAGGTGCGTCTGGTGGACCTGCTGTCGGCGAGCGGCGTGGACGAGGTTGAGGTGACGAGCTTTGTGAGCCCCAAGTGGGTCCCGCAGTTGGGCGATGCGGCCGAGGTGCTGTCGAAGGCGGCAGCGCCGCCGACGGGGGTGGTCTTTTCAGCGCTGGTGCCCAACGAGAAGGGGCTCGAGGGCGCGCTGTCGGTGAACGCCGCGAGGCCCGGGCTGGTGGGCAAGGTGTCGGTGTTCACGGCGGCGAGCGAGACGTTTGCGCGGAAGAACACCAACGCGAGCATCGCGGAAACGATCGAGCGGTTCGTGCCGGTGGTCACGCGGGCGCACGAGGCGGGTCTTCGCGTGCGCGGGTACGTGTCGTGCGTGGTGGCGTGCCCGTTCGAAGGGGCGATCGCTCCGGAGCGGGTGGCGTGGGTGAGCGGACGGCTGCTGGAGATCGGGGTGGACGAGATTGATCTTGGTGACACGATCGGCGCGGGGACGCCCGGGACGATCCGGGAAATGCTGGACGCGGTGCTGTCGGCGTGCCCGACCCTTGAGCGCGGCGGTGCCGAGACGCTCACGCTGCACCTGCACGACACGTTCGGGCGTGCGGCGGGGTGCGTGGTGGAGGCGCTCCGCGCGGGTGTTCGCTCGTTCGACGGGTCGGCCGGGGGGCTGGGCGGGTGCCCTTACGCGAGCGTGGAGGGTCGGCGTGCGCCGGGGAACATCGACACGGAGCTGCTTGTGCGGACGATCCACGCGGAGGGGTATCGCACGGGGGTTGATCTCGGGCGGCTCGCGGGGGCGGGCGCGATGGCGCGTGAGATGGTCGCGCGGGCGAAGGGGTCGGCATGATCCGCGTGGAGCTGAATGGCGCGGTGGCGAGCGTGATACTCGACCGGCCCGAGAAGCGGAACGCGCTGACGCCGGAGATGCTGGCGAGCCTGATCTCCGGGGTGTCGCAGGTGCGGGCGACGGCGGCACGGGTGATCGTGCTGCGGGGCGAGGGGAGCGTGTTCTGCGCCGGGTTTGATCTGACGCTGTGCCAGGGGCACCCCGATGGGTCGGTGATGCGTTCGCTGCTGTCGGGGCTTTCGGAGGCGATCGAGGCCCTTCGATCCCAGCCCAGACCGGTGGTCATCGCGGCGCACGGGGCGGCGGTGGCGGGCGGGTGCGCACTGCTCGGGGCGGGCGATGTGGTCGTGACCAACGATGAGGCGAGGCTCGGGTATCCGGTGGTGAGGCTCGGTGTGTCGCCCGCGGTGTCGGCGCCGTTCCTGAGGCTTCGGACGGGGGACGGTGCGGCACGCGAGCGGCTGCTGGACCCGTCGGTGATCAGCGGGAAAGAGGCGGCGAGGATCGGGCTTGTGTCGAAGAGCGTCGCGACGGCCGGCGAGGTTGCGGCGTTGGCGATGGAAGAGGCGCGGTCGATGGCGGCCAAGCCCCCCACTGCCATCGCGGCAACGCGCGGCCTGATCGAGGAGATCGAGGGCGCGAGGGATCGGGCGTGGCGGGCGTTGGGTGTGTCGCTGTCGCTGACGGGGAAAGACGAGGAGCGGCGGCTGCTGCCTGCGGTGTGGGAAACAGGTCGGGGCCGCTGATTGCACGGAAAGGACTGATGGGATGTCGCTGGCGGAACTGGAGTATTCGGGACGGATCGCGCGGCTGACGCTGAATCGGGCGGAGGCCCGCAACGCGCTGTCGGTGGAGCTGCTGAAGGACCTGCGCGCGCGGACGGAGGAGCTGGCTGGGCGGAGCGACGTGTCGGTGGTGGTGATGACGGGGGCGGGCAAGTCGTTCTGCGCGGGGATGGATTTGAAGGCGGTGCTGGGCAATCACGAACTGGCGTTGTCGCTTTTGACGTCGCTGGCGGAGTTGACACACGCGTTGCGGATGCTGCCACAGGTGCTGGTGGCGCGTGTGAACGGTGCGGCGATCGGGGGCGGGTGCGGGCTGACGACGGTGTGCGACTTTGCGATCACGCACGCGGACAGCAAGATGGGCTTTCCGGAGGTTGATCTGGGGGTGTGCCCGGCGGTGGTCGCGCCGTGGCTGGTCCGCCGTCTGGGCGCGGGGCGTGCGCGGATGGTGCTGCTGCGCGGGGGGCTGATGACGGGGCGGGAGGCGTTTGAGCTGGGGCTGGTTTCGGGCGTGGTTGAGTCGTTGTCGGGGCTTGATGCGGCGGTGGACGAGTTGGCGGGCCGTCTGGCGCAGGGTGGGCCCGATGCGCTGCGGGCGACCAAGGGTCTGCTCAACGAGCTGGATGGTTCGGCGGATCTGGCGTTGCTGAGGCGGGCAGCGGCGCTGTCAGCGGATGTGCTGCGGACGCCTGATGCGCAGGAGCGTTTGCGTGCCAAGATGGGGGGTTGACGGTGTGTGTCGGGGGGCCTGATTCGACCGGATCCGGTCCTGAAGAAGGGGACGGCGGGGGGTGTGGCGCGTAGACTGGAGCATGACCGACGCGACGATCTCGCCGCTTCCGATGACGACCGAGAACCAGGGCCCCTTCGCCGGGGTGGTGACGGTCACGCTTGAGCAGCCCGGGCGGCCGGTGGTGGTGCTCGATCATGAGCTGATCAGGCGTCTTGAGGCGGCCCTGCTGGCGGTGCCCAGGGACGCCCGGGGGCTGGTGCTGGCGTCGGCGAGCGAGCGGGCGTTTGTGGCCGGGGCGGACCTGAAGACGATTCAGGAGTGGAGCGACGATCAACTGCATCGGTACCTCGCCTATGGGTCGAAGGTGTTTGGGATGCTGTGCGCGATGCCATTCCCGACGGCGGCGGCGATCAACGGGGCGGTGCTTGGGGGCGGCATGGAACTGGCGATGCACTGCGACGGGCTGGTGGCGGCGCCGAGCGCGAGCGGGAAGCCGTACCCGGTGGGGCTGCCCGAGGCCGGCTTGTCGATCTGTCCGGGGTGGGGCGGGACGAACCTGCTTCCCGCGCGGATGGAGCCGGGTGAGGGGATCCGTCGGACGGCGGAAGGCAAGCCGATGAACTTTGAAGAGGCGAAGGCGGCGGGCGTCTTTGACGCGGTGGCCGCGAGCCCGGGCGAGTTGTTGGCGACGGCGAAGGGGTGGGTCCTGAGCCGTGCGGCCACGCTCCCGCGTCGTGATGGTGCGCCGCTGCGGTGGATCGGGCGGGGGGACCGGGCGGCGTCGACGCTGCGTGCGCTGGATGGCGTGCGGGCGACGTTGCCCGCGACGGGCTCGGCGGCTGCGGTGGCGATGGCGGTGGACGACGGGCTGAGCAAGGGGTGGAACGAAGCATTGCGGACGGAGCAGCGGGAGTTGGTGCGTCTGCGGAACACGAACGAGGGCAAGGCGGCGATCGCCGCGTTCTTTGCGAAGAAGTGAGCACAACGGGCGTTCGGCGGCTCTCACGGGAGCCGCGGGCGACCCGACAACGTTGGAAAGGACCGAGCCATGGCTGACCTGAAGTCGATGAAGGGCATTTCGGCGGCGGACAAGCAGTTGCTGGAGCAGGCTGAGGAGTGGCTCGGCGCAGAACCCACGAAGATGGGGCCGGTGAAGAATCTGTTCTGGGGCAACGTGAAGGAGGACTTCTACTTCCCGTACCCGACGCAGGACGCTCGGGAGCAGGCCGAGTGCGATCAGTTGATCGCCCGCCTGGACGAGTACATGCGGAAGGAGCACCCGTCGATCCAGATCGATCAGGAGCAGGAGATCCCGGACTGGGTTGTGAAGCGGCTGTTCGAGCTCGGGGTGCTGGGGATGACCATCCCGAAGGAGCACGGCGGGCTTGGAATGGGGATCACGAGCTATAACCGCGTGCTGGAGCGGATCGGGCATTACTGCGGATCGACGGCGGTGATGGTGTCGGCGCACCAGTCGATCGGGTGCAAGGCCGTGATGCTCTTCGGGAATGAGTCGCAGAAGAAGCTGTGGCTGCCGAAGCTGGCGCGGGAATGGCTCAGCGCGTTCTGCCTGAGCGAGCCGAACGTGGGGTGCGACGCGGGCGGGCAGGAGACGGTGTGCGAGAAGACACCCGACGGGGAGTACTTCATTCTCAACGGCGAGAAGAAGTGGGCGACGAGCGGTGCGCTCTCCGGGCTGTTCACGGTGATGGCCAAGCAGAAGATCACCGACCCCAAGACGGGGAAGGTGAGCGAGAAGATCACGGCGCTGGTGTGCCACCCGTGGCTCGAGGGCGTGGACATCTTCCAGAAGAACCGGAGCAAGTGCGGGATCCGCGGGACCTGGCAGGCCCGGATCCGGTTCAACAACGTGCGGGTCCCCAAGAGCCACGTGCTCGGGCAGGAGGGTCGCGGCCTGCAGATCGCGCTGTCGTGCCTGAACTACGGGCGTTGCACGCTGTCGGCGGGCATGGTGGGCGGCGCGAAGCGCGTGCGCGACCAGGCGACGAAGTGGTCGCAGACGCGGTACCAGTTCAACGCCCCGCTCGCGGACAAAGAACTTGTGCGCAGCTATGTCGCTCGCATGGCGTCGTACTGCTATGCGATGGACGCGGTGCTGTACGCGACGACGGGCATGCTCGACCGCCACGACGACGACATCCAGGTCGAGACGGCGCTCTGCAAGGTGTTCTGCTCGGAGTACGGCTGGCGGGTCGTCAACGACGGGATGCAGATCATGGGCGGCGAGTCGTACATGGTCGAGAACGAGGTCGAGCGAGTCTTCCGCGATTCACGCATCAACCTGATCGTCGAGGGCGCCAACGAAGTCATGCAGGCGTACATCTTCGGGTACGGCGGGAAGAAGCTCGCCGAGCAGATGCTGGGCGTCAAGAACGCCCTGCTCAAGGACTCGGACGAAGGGCTCGGCTCGTTCCTGGGCAAGGCGATCAAGAACTCGCTGCGTCCGGAGGTGATGAAGATCGCGATCCCGCTGGGGCTCGAGGTGTTCTTCGGCGTTCGGCGTCGGGCGACGGTGCTGCGGAAGCTGCGTCCCGAGCTTCGCGTGCACGGCGAGCGGATGGCGAACCTCACCCGCGAGCTGACTTATCAGTTCAAGGTCATGTCCCGCAAGTGGGACGTCAAGATGCTCGACCGCCAGTGCGTGCAGGCGCGGATCGCCAACGTCGCGATCCTGCTGCACGCGTGGGGGTGCACGCTTGCGAAGCTCGACAACGATCTGGGCAAGAACGGCGCGAACGGGGCGGACCTTGAGTTTGCCCGCGATAAGTCGGCCGCGTTGCACTTCTTCAACCTGGCGGAGCTCGAGATCCGCGAGAACATCCGGGCGTTGTACGACAACGCGGACGACACGATGCTCGTGGCGGCGGACGCGGCGTTGAAGCACAACCAGACGCTGCCGAACTCGCTGTTCTCGATCCCCGAGCGCAGCCAGCACCCGGGCGCGAAGGGCACGGGCCGGACACTGACGCAGCAGGGGATCAAGCAGTTCCCGGGCGAGGCGTGGCAGGGGCTGCCCCACCAGCCTGTCCGCGCGGAGAACGCGGTCAACGCCTGAGTGCTAGCGATCTTCCTCGGCGACCTCTGCGTCGGCCTCGAAGAGATCGCCCTCGACGGCGCGGGCCGCGGGAGGAGCACCCGCCGGCGCGTCGGACTGGATCACGCCGGTCGCGCTGTCAAATCGCCAGCCGTGGGTGTTGGCGCCGGCGGCGGCGCCGTCGATGCGGAGCGAGCGGCGGCCGTTGGCCGGGTTTTCGGGCCAGGCCCTCAGGTATGGGCCGTAGATCCCCGTGCTTTCGAGGGCCCCCGAAGCGTCGGTCCTCTGGATGAGTCTGCGGATCATCGCGTTCGGGGTCGACGTGGCGCCGCCGGCTTCGCGTGCTGGGGAGAGGTCGGCGTGCTCGGCGGTGTAGAGGTCGATCGCCTTCTGGAGGACGGCCACGTTCTGAGCGACGGCCGCGTCGGCGGATTTCTCGATGGCGGAGGAGAACCTGGGCACGGCGATGGCCGCGATGATCCCGATGATCACGACCACAATCACCAGCTCGATGAGCGAGAAGCCGAGTTGGAGACGGCGGGGTCGCACGCGGGTGATATCGGTCCGGCACGGGCCGGGGGGTGGGCGCGTGCCGCGGGCGAGCGAAGACCCGGGGTGGATCGGGCCGGGCGTAGCGGCGGCGCCGCGCGAGCTAAGTCCGAAAACTGTGGCGGTCTCAACCCTGTCCGGCGACGCGATCGACCTCGTCGAGCGTGGTTGAGCCCTCGGCGATCATGCGCCAGCCGAACTGCGCGAGCGTCGTGAAGAGACCCTGCTCGATCACCTTCTTCATATCGGCGATGGTCGGGTTGCGCAGCACGATGTCGCGCAGGTCGTCGTTGAATTCGAGGAGCTCAAAGAGCGCGCGGCGGCCGCGGTAGCCCGTGCGGAGGCACTTGGGGCAGCCCGTGGAGACGAACATCTCTGTCCTGCCCGAGAGATACTTGCCCAGGCGGGTCGCGATGCCGGGGGCGACGGCGATCGGCCTCTTGCAGTGGTCGCAGAGCACACGCACGAGCCGCTGAGCAAGGACGAGGTCGAGCGAATTGGCGACGAGGTAGGGTTCGACCTTCAGATCCAGAAGGCGGAAGACGGCGGAGATGGTGTCCTTGGCGTGGACGGTCGAGAAGACCAGGTGCCCGGTCATGGCGGCCTGCATGGCGGTGCGGGCGGTCTCCTCGTCGCGGATCTCGCCGACGAGGATCACGTCGGGGTCCTGGCGGAGCACCGAGCGGAGCAGCCCGCCGAAGGTGTTGCCCTTGCCCTCGTCGATGGGGATCTGGGTGATGTTGTCGAGTTGGTACTCGACGGGGTCTTCGATGGTGACGACGTTGCGGCTTTCGCGGTCGATCTCGCGGAGCGCGTTGTAGAGGGTGGTTGTCTTGCCCGATCCCGTGGGGCCGCAGACGAGCAGAAGCCCGTGGTCCTGCTGGCAGGTTCGGCGGATGCGGTCGATCATGTAGGTCGCCATGCCGAGCTCGGTGAGGCTCGACGGGGCGTTCATGACATCGAGCACGCGGAGGACGAGCTTCTGCCCGTAGACGCTGGGCGTGAACGAGACGCGGTACTCGACGCGCCGGCGATCGAAGAGCCCGGAGAAGTGGCCTTCGAGCACGGCATCACGACCGGCGACGCGCATGTTGCAGGCGGCCTTGATGAGGCCGAACACCAGCTCGCCCACGCGTTGGGGCAGGTCGGCGATGGCGACCATGTTCCCGTCGACACGGAGACGGACGAAGTAGGTGTCCTGCTTGGGCTCGATGTGGATGTCGGTGGCGCGTGCCTTGATGGCGGCGTGCAGGAGGAGGCGGACGGCGCTGGGGCCGTCGCTGCTGCCGGCGAGCGCCTGGCTGGGCTTGCCCTGGCTGTCGATGATGGCGATCTCGACCGAGCCGGAGGACTTGGGGGGGAGATTGTCGATCAGTTCGGTGAGCGACTGCTGCCAAGGGGAGTCGAGGGATGGGGCCGAGCCGAGGGCGGGGGCCTCCGCCGAGTCGGAGAGCCCGGCCTTCTCGGCCTCCTCTTCGTCGCACTCAAGGAGGAACTCGTGGTGTCCCACGCGGATGACATCGCCGGGGCTGAGTTTGACTTCCTGGATCTTGGCCTCGTTGACCTTGGTGCCATTGCGGCTGTTGAGGTCTCGGACAAGGAAGCCCCCGTCGTCGGAGGGAGCGATCTCGCAATGAAAGCGGGAAGCGAGGTCGTCGGTGATGGGGACGCCGTTGTCGGGGTGACGCCCGATGGAGAGCTTCTGCCGAGTGAGGCGGACGAGCTGAGCGGACCCACGGATAGGTTTGAGGTACCACGTGCCCATAGCGAGCGAATCCCCCTTTGGGACCAGGGAAGGAACGGCGGAGCATACCCCGGGGCGGGCGCCGGGGTGAGGAACGGGGTGCCATACGCGGAGGACGCCCGATCAGTTCCCGGACACCTACACTGGGCCGCCATGATCGACCTGAAGCAACTCCGCGACAACCCGACGCACTTTGCCCTCGGCGCCAAGGCCAAGGGAATCCCGGTGGATATCGACCGGGTGCTGGCCTTGGACGGGCAGCGTCGGCAGCTCCAGACCGAGGTGGACCGGATCCGGGCGGAACAGAACAAGTTCGCCAAGGAAGCCGGCCCGCAGATCGGTAAGCTCAAGGGACAGCTCAAGGGCCTCAAGGGCGCGGAGGCGGACGCCCTGCAGAAGCAGATTGATGACCTTGCGTCTCACGGCGTCGCGCTCAAGAACGCCGAGCATGAACTGAATCACTCGCTGGCCGCGCTGGAGCCCCAACTCCGCGAGTTGCTGCTGCAGATCCCGCTGCCACCGGACAAGGACGTGCCGGTCGGGTCCTCGTCGGAGGACAACGTAGAGGTGTCGAGGTGGAACCCGCCGGGCTTTGACACGAGCAAGTCGTTCGAGTCGCAGCGCGGGTTTCGGCCCAAGACGCACCTGGAGCTCGTCCGCGACCTGAAGCTCGCGGACTTCGAGCGGGGCGTGAAGCTGTCAGGCTCGAGGTCGTACATCCTGACGGGCGACGGGATGGCGTTGCATCAGGCGGTGCTGCGCTACGCCGTCGACTTCATGGTGTATCAGCAGGGGTTCACGCCGATGAGCGTCCCGGTGCTGGTGAAGGAAGAGGCGATGGTGGGCACGGGCTTTTTCCCGGCGGGTCGCGAGCAGGCGTACCTCGTGGACGAGAAGCGCCGGTCGGGCGGCCCGGAGGGGTTTGATTACTTCCTGACGGGCACCGGCGAAGTGGGGCTCATGGGCATCCACATGGACGAGATCCTCGACGAGGCGGTGCTGCCGCTGCGGTACGTGACGGTGAGCACGTGCTTCCGTCGGGAAGCCGGCGCGGCCGGGAAGGACACCGCCGGTCTCTATCGGATCCACCAGTTTGACAAGGTTGAGCAGGTGGTGATCTGCAAGGCGGACGAGTCGGAGAGCCGCCGCTGGCACAAGACGATGATCGGGTATGTCGAGTCGTTGCTGCAGTCGCTGCGGATCCCCTACCGCCTGCTGCAGTGCTGCACGGGCGACCTTGGCCCCAAGAACGCCGACATGGTGGACATCGAGAGTTGGATGCCCGGACGGGGCGAGGTCGGGAAGGACGGCGTGCCGACGGGTGCGTACGGGGAAACGCACTCGGCGAGCCGGCTGTATGACTATCAGTGCCGCCGATTGAACATGCGGTACCGGGCCGGGGGCGCGGGCGGCCGCGGCGACACGGTGATCTGCCACTCGCTGAACAACACGGTTCTGGCGAGCCCGCGGGTGCTGATCCCCCTGCTGGAAAACCACCAGAACGCCGACGGCAGCGTGACGATCCCCGAGGTGCTCCGCCCGTACATGGGCGGGCGCAGCAAGATAGGCTGAGGCTGCCGAGTGCGGCCCCGGCTCGATCGGCGTCCGGAGGTGCGCTTGGCGTTCTTCTCGCGTAAACCGCTGCGGATCGAGCCCTCGGGTGTCGGGCCGGAGATCGGGGTCGAGCCCGAACCCGCCCGGACCGGTCCGCCTCGCACGCTGACCGCCTGCCACCACTGCGGGCGCCCCATGCTGAGCGATGCCACGCTGTGCATGGGGTGCGGTCACGCGACTGCCTCCCGGCCCACGAGCGCCGATCTGGCCGATCGGCCCGCCCGCCCGTGCCTGCACTGCGGGTACGACCTGAGCGGACTGCGAGCGTCGGTGTGCCCGGAGTGCGGAAAGCCCATTTTGAGGGGATCCCGAAGGAGGGCGACGCAGGCGGCTGTCGAGGATGCACGAAAGGAGTGGATCCGATCGCTCATCGTCATTGGGGTGTCGTGCTTGGTCGTCACGGTGGTCGCGGCGTTCAAGCCCTCGCCTTGGAGCTTCGGCGGAGCGCTCGATGCGCTGGCCTCGGACTGGTCGCGGGCCGGGGTGCTCGCGGCGGGTGCGATGATCGGGTACTGGTTCATGATGCTGACGTACCTGGGCCAGGAAGGCACCTTCGCGAACGATTCGGGCAAAGCGTTGGCGGTGGTGATGGCGTCTGTGGCGTGCGTCCGCGTGGCGCAGGTCCCGTTCCACGTGCTGCTGGCCGGGCTGCTGGCACTGGCGGCGATGACGCTGCTGGCGTACTGGATCATGCAGCTCGATGAGTTCGACTCGCGGCTGACGTCGTTCGTGATGGCGCTGACGGGCGGGGCGGCGTTGTTCTTCCTGTCGCCATATTTGCCTTGACGATGCGGGCAGCCTCTGAGTCCCCTATATTGCGGAGCATGGGACGTTCGCACACGCACGCTGCCGGTTTGCTCGCCGCCCTGGTGTTCGCTGGTGTGGCGTTGGGTCAGGACGGGGGCGGGGCCTATACGCTCGACAAGGACGGGCGCTGGGTGCCCGTGGAAGCCCGGGACGTCTCGGCGGACGAGGCGACGGTCACTCGGGCTCGCGTGCTGCTGGCCGAGGGGAACGCGACAGCGGCGTTCTCGATTCTGGACACGTGGATCGAATCGCTCGACGGCAAGGCAAACCCGTATCTCGCCGAGGCGCTGCTGCGGCGCGGGGACGCGCTGGTGACGCTCGGCGAGGAGTTTGACGCGCTCTACGACTACGAGAACATCGCGAAGAACCACGCCTCGAGCGAGCAGTTCGTGCTCGCGCTCGAGAGGCAGATGGAGATCGCGATCAGGTACCTTGGCGGGCTCAAGAAGAAGTGGCTTGGGCTGCGGATCGAAGGTGCCGAGGATATCGGTGAGGAGCTGCTGCTCCGCGTGCAGGAGCGCATGCCGGGGAGCCAGCTTGCGGAACGGGCGTGCATCGAGCTCGCGGACTACTACTACCGCACTCGCGATCTGCCGATGGCGAGCGAGGCGTACCGAATCCTGCTGGAGAACTTTCCGCAGAGCGAATACCGCCAGCGGGCGATGCTGAGGCTTGTGTACTCGACGATCGCACAGTTCAAGGGCCCCGAGTACGACGCGACGGTGCTGATCGGCGCACAGCAGCTTGTGCGCCGGTTCGTCCGGGAGTTTCCCATAGAAGCCGAACGCGTGGGTGTCGGTGATGCGTTGCTCTCGCGTCTGGACGAGTCGGCGGCGGCCCAGATGCTGACATCGGCCCGGTGGCATCTGCGGCGGTCGGACGAGCCGTCCGCGAGGCTTGTGCTTCGGCGTCTGGTCCGCAAGCACCCGCAGACGGTCGCGTCGCGAGAGGCGCTGGAATTGATGAAGGAGCGCGGTTGGCCCCTGCCGCCCGATGGAGTGACGCCTGTTGCTCCCGCGACGCCGGAGGACGCACGATGAGGCTTTGCCGAACCGCTCTGTTCGCCGCCCTTGGGGTGTTGGCTGTCGCGGGCCTTGGGGGTTGCGCGGACGATCCGCGGCAGGGGTACTCGTTCTCGAATCCATCGACCCGCGAGGCGCGGAGCGTGCAGGTGCTGGTCTTCCGCAACGCGACGAGCGAGCCGGGGCATGAGGCGCTGCTGACCGAGGCGATCATCAAGGAGTTGCAGACCCGGGGATACCGCGTTGTGCAGGGGGCCACGGCGGACAGCGTGCTGGCCGGCACGATCCGGAGCACCAACCTGCGCAAGCTCTCGACCGACCCGGAGACCGGGCTGGTGCAGGAAATGGGGTTGTCGATGACCATTGACTTTGAATGGCGGGACAACCGGACGAACAAAGTGCTGGCGGCCCGGCAGGGCTTTACGGCGAGCGACAGCTTCGTGGCGGCCCGCGGCGGGGCCGAGCCGATCGAGGCCGGGCAGCATTCGGTGTATGCCCGACTGGCCAAGGACCTTGCGGGCGAGCTCCGCGGGGCGTGGTAGGGCTGCCCGGTTCGGGGAAGCCCTTGTCTGACCATGTGGGGTGGCCCGCCGAGGCCCGGCGCGAACACCGGGACGTCCAAAGCCCTACCGTTCTGCAGGTTCTCGGCCGATTGGGGTGCATCCGGACCCGGAAGCGGCCGAAAGACTGAGTGAGGTATCCACCGCTGATGCGCACGCCCTCCAACGCCGATCTCCCCACGAACTCGGGCCCGGTTTCCGCCCATTTCGCGGACGAAAGCCGCCCGAAGCGCGAAGGGCAGAAGTCCCCGCCGCCCGGTGGCCCCAAGGGGGATCAGCCTCCGCCGCCGGCGAGCCGAGGTCTCTTCGGCGTGTTCATGGTGGTGGTGATGGTCAGCATGATCTACATGCTGCTGACCTCGACGGGCCCGGGCGAGTCGATCTCGACGAAGGAATTCGAGCGGCTGTACACGCACACGCCCCAGCTCATCGAGCCGGGCAGCGTCGAGATCCGTGAGGACATGGTGCGTGCGATGCGTCGGGCCGGCCCGGACGCGGAAGCGGCGCCCGTGTACATTCCGATCAACGCGGCGGCCCGCGAGCAGATCGTTGGCGAAATCGCCCGCATCACCGGGAACGACTTCCGGACTCGAACGGCGAGCGTGTGGCTGCAGCTTGTTTTTCTGTTCGGGCCGTTCCTTCTGCTCATTCTGCTGGTCTGGTTCCTGATCAGCCGCGGGCTGCGCGGGGCCGGGGGCCCGGGCGGGATGCTCGGCAACTTCGGCAAGAGCAAGCACCGCGTCATGAACAAGGAAATGACCGGCGTCACGTTTGCGGACGTCGCCGGCATCGACGAGGCGAAGGAAGAAGTCGGCGAGATCATCGAGTTCCTCAAGAATCCCAAGAAGTTCGCCAAGATCGGCGGGCGGATTCCCCGCGGCGTTCTGCTGATCGGCGAGCCCGGATGCGGCAAGACACTGCTCGCCAAGGCGATCGCGGGCGAGGCCGATGTGCCGTTCTTCTCGATCTCCGGCTCGGACTTTGTCGAGATGTTCGTGGGCGTGGGTGCGTCGCGCGTGCGTGACTTGTTCAAGCAGGCCAAGGACAGCTCGCCCTGCATCATCTTCCTGGACGAGATCGACGCCGTGGGCCGTCGTCGCGGCAGCGGGTTCAACACGGGCGGGCACGACGAGCGTGAGCAGACCCTCAACGCGATTCTCGTCGAGATGGACGGGTTTACCCCGACGGACGGCGTGATCGTGATCGCGGCGACCAACCGGGCCGACGTGCTCGACCCGGCTCTGATCCGTCCGGGACGATTCGATCGGCAGGTCGTCGTGCCGCTGCCCGACGTGAAGGGGCGTGTGGACATCCTGCGGGTGCACGCGAAGAAGGTGAAGCTCGGGCCCGATGTTGACATCGAGAAGATCGCCCGCGGAACTCCCATGTTCTCCGGGGCGGAACTGGCGGCGATCATCAACGAAGCCGCGATCATGGCGACGATGGCCAACAAGGACTTTGTGGAGCACGAGGACCTCGAGGAAGCTCGCGACAAGGTGAAGTTCGGCCGGGCGAAGAAGAGCCGCGTCCGCGAGAAGGACGAGAACAAGCTCGTCGCGTATCACGAGGCCGGGCACGCGGTGCTTCAGGCGTTGCTCAAGGACGCCGACCCTCTGCACAAGGTGACGATCATTCCGCGTGGAGCGGCGGGCGGAGCAACGTTCAGCCTGCCTCAGAAGGACCGCATGGGCTACAGCCTCAAGTGGCTCCAGTCGACGATGCGTGTGCTGTGCGGCGGGCGGATCGCGGAAGCCAGAGCGATGGGCGACGTGTCCACGGGCGCCTCGCAGGACATCGCCCAGGTGACGTCGATCGCGCGGATGATGGTGCTCGAGTGGGGCATGAGCGACGCGTTGGGATTCGTGCGCTACTCCGGCTCCGACACGAGGGAGATGTACCTCCCGGACAAGGCGTATTCGGAGGACACGGCTCGCGACATCGATGTCGAGGTGCGTCGGATCGTGGATGGGGCGTACGCCGAAGCGGAGCGGATGCTGACCGAGCAATGGGCCAAGGTTGAGGCGGTCGCCGACGCGCTGCTTCGCTACGAGACGCTCACGGGCGACGAAGTTCACAAGCTGATGCGTGGCGAGACGCTGGGCAAGCCGACCGTCGCGGAGTTGCTGCGGGCGGAGGCGAAGCGAGCAGCGGAAGCCGCCCCCGCTGCACCGGCAATCTCCGAGACCCGAACGGATCTGCCGCCGGGCGCACTCCCGAGCCCCGGCTGAAGGTGTCTCCTGACGGGCGAGATCAGCGGGTGCCCAGCCTTGTGAGGATGGGGCCGGCGATCATCGCACCGGCGAAGGCCAACGCCACCCCCCCCACCACGCTGGCGGCGACGTAGAACGCCGCGGCCCAGGGGCGACCCTGCGTCCACAACTGGTGCGACTCCCACGCGAAGCTCGAATAGGTCGTGAACCCGCCGAGAAGCCCGACAACGACGGCGTTTCTGTAGTCCTCACGCACGCCCGCTGCGATGAGACCCGGGGCCAGCAGGCCGATCGCGAGGCAGCCGACCATGTTAACGGCGAGCGTTCCCCACGGAAACGCCTGACCACCGTGTGGTGAGTCGGGATTGATGGCCTTCACGGCGTGAACGACACCGAAACGTGCGAGCGTACCGGCTGCACCTCCGGCCGCGAGGAGCATGACGCCGAGCGTGCTCACTTGTTCTTGTCGCCGCCGAAGATCCCCTTCAGGCCGTCTTCGACACCCTTCTTGAGGCCCTCTTCGACGCCCTTGGCGGCGTCCTCGACACCCTTCTTGACGGCGTCCTGCGCCTGCTGGGCGGCCTTCTCCAGTTCCTTGCCCACGTGCGACTCGAGCTTGACGCCCAGATCGGACAGATTGCCCAAGGCCGACAACTGCCCCTGCAGATCGCCCAGGATGTCCGTCGGGATAATCCCCTGGCCATTCTCGGCGGCGGTCGCGAGGATCGCACGAACGATGATCCCGGCGACGTCCGCGAGGGGCAATCCCTTCGTCTGGCTGCCGATGTCCTTCAGTTCGATCCGCTCGATCGGAACGACGATCGCTCCGAGCGGCAGCCCGGCGTCGAGCATGTCGACCGACACCCGGACGTCCCTGATCTGCAGGTCGCGGACGATGAACTTCTTCTCGCCGCCGCTCGAAGGGGCCGGCGTGCCCGCGTCTCCACCCTTGCCGGAGAGTTTGGACAGGTTGTCGAGGATGACCTTGTAGTTGGTCTTGCCGTCTTTCTTCTCGAGCGAGACGCGGATGACGTTCATCTCGAGCTTGGGGATCTCGACCACGGGCTCGCGGAGCGACTGAAGCGACACCTGCACCGCGCCGGACCCGAGCCCGAGGAACTGCTCGGCCTTGAATCCCTCCGGGTTGGCAACCTTGAGGTCGGACAAGGCGGCCTTGCCCGAGAAGACGCCGATGTCCGCCGCACCCAGCGTGGTCTTGACACCCATGGCGTAGGTGCCGCCCTTCTCCACACCGACCTTCACCAGATCGTTGATGTAGAAGAGCCCGGCCACCGCCGCGCCCACGACCAGCACCGCCAGAACGACCACCAGAAGCACCAACCGCTTCACGAGCTTCATGCGCTGCTCCTTGCCCCGCCCGGCCTCATTGTATCCCACGCTTGTTCGATCTTGTGCTACGCTCTGGCATGCGATTCCTCGCGTTGCTCGCCCTCTCCTTGCAGCCTCAGCCCGTCACCCCGGGCACGCAGGACGAGAGCCCGCTCGCAAAGGATCTGCGCGTCAAGCAGAACGACCTCCGCCAGCCCGCCGGGTTCGAGCGTGTGTACGAGCTCCGCGGAGTCGACGGACGGACAGTTCGCTACGCCCGCATCAACGGGGCATTGATCGCCCTCTTCCCGCGTTCACAGTACGAGTCCGGCATGCCCGCAATCCCCGGCGGAACGACTTTCATGATCGGTCGACCCGAGGATCTCGCGGCAGACCGCCCGCTTCCCTCGGCGCCATCGATCTATTCCGCCGCGGTCGCGCTCGATGCTTCGGCTTCGCACGTCATCACGCCACAGTCGGCCGCGCTCACCGCATCATCCGCCGCCGAGCGTGTCTCCGTGAGACCCGATGCGCGAGATGCCTTCACGGACACGCGTTCAATCTGGACGGATGAGAACTATCGTCGGATGCGCCTTTCTGAAATCCTGACACCGGATGTTCGATCGCGCGAGTGACACGCGATCCCGTGGATCGTCGTGTGCAGCTCTGGTACACTGCGGGCCCCGCCGACCTCGTAACGTCGGGATGGAGGGACGCCGCGTGCTGGTGCTGGAAGGTGAGATCAGACGGGTTGGGTCATGGTCCGGTCGGGGTGGCTCAGACGGCGGACGCCTCGAGTCTCTCGATATCGGCGATCACCATCTCCGAAGGCTTGGGTCCACGGCGTACCTGCGTGACGCTCTCGCCGCCGGGCTGGGACAGCGGTGCACCATCGCCCTGGCCGCACCGCTCGCGGGTCGGTTCGGCTCTGAGTTGCTCGGCGTGCGTCTGCCGGACGGAAGCGTGCGCATGGCGGGTCCGGCGCGATTGATCAAGATGCTTCTCGGACTTCTGCTGGTGCTTCCCGCGGCCGCTGTGATCCTCTTTGGCGTGCCGGGCTTCCTGGTGCTGCTCGGCGTTCAACAGTTGCTGCCCTTCCTCGGCGGGCTTCTCATCTACGTCGGAGCTGCCGTGTTGGCCGGATTCATCCTGTATTGCTGGTACTTCGCGGCGTGCGTGCCGTTTGACTACGCCCGTGCGCAAGTCCGCCTCTCGGGCAGAGCCTGACACATCCCTCGAATTAGTAGCGCATGTGTGTCCGATGCCTTGGGCGCCGTTCGGCCGAGCCGGTCAGAGCGAGCCAGATCAATCAGGAAGGGGTGTGAATCCCCGTCATCACGCTGTACACTGCGAGAGCAGATCAGGTCGGCGTTCGAAGCTGACCTTCGGAGGCTTTGGAAGTCAGGCCGCTCTCGGAGAGGAGAAGAGTCGATGGGTCGGAAGGATCAACGAGGCAAGATGGTTATCGGTGCGCTCGCTTCGCTCATGATCATGGGCGTCGCGGTGGTGGCGGGTCCGTTGAATCCACCTGCCGGGCCTTTCACGAGCACGTACAAGACGCTCACCGAGGTCGAGCCGCGGATCGCCATCAACGCGACGAACACTCCCGGCGATGCCGACAGCATCTTTCGCATCACCCAGCCCGGTTCGTACTACCTCACCGGGAACATCACCGGCGTTTCCGGACGGAAGGGGATCGAGATCGTTTCCGACGGGGTGACGATCGATCTGAACGGTTTTGCGCTGCTCGGCGTTCCAGGATCGCTCGATGGCATCCAGGCGGCCACGCAGGTCCGCTCCGTTTCCATCCGAAATGGGACGGTCCGCGGCTGGGGTGGGCACGGCATCGATCTCTTCCTGAACAACACGGTGGGCGGATCGATCGAACACGTTCACGCGTTTGGTAACCTCGGATCCGGAATACGCTCCGGCTCCTCGATGGCGGTCGACCACTGCACGTCGACGGGCAACACCGTTGCGGGCTTTACCGTCGCGATCACAACAGTGATCACCAACTGCACGGCCTCGAGCAACGGGGGGAGCGGGTTTGTGCTCAACGGGAACAACGTCGCGACGAACTGCGTGGCCTATCTCAATTCCGGAGCCGGTTTCAACGCGTCCAGCGGCTCGGCGATCTCTCACAGCGTCGCGAGGAACAATCGGGGAAACGGGTTTGACCTGGGAACCTCCTGCTCGATCGTGCACTCCAACGCGGTGGCGAACGAGCTCAACGGCATCCGGGTGGCCAGCGGGTGCATCGTCCGCGAGAACAACTGCGATTCCAACGGCCTGGGCCCCAGCGACGGCGCCAACATCCTGGTGACCGGGCTGGAAAACCGCATCGAGCGGAATCACTGCAACATCGCCGATCGCGGGATCGACGTTGACAGCGCCGCCAACCTCATCATCGGCAACACGTGCAGGGGAAACGTCATCAACTACGACATTGTCGCCAATAACCGGTACGGGCCCATCCTGAACATCCCCGCCTCGGGCACGGCAGCCGTCAGCGGAAGCAGCGCCGCCGGCACACTCACAACCACCGACCCGCACGCCAACTTCTCGATGTAATTCACTGAAGGGAGAGGACCCACCCATGACAACGCCACCGAACAGTTCCAATGCGCCCGACTTGCCAGGGACTCCCGGTCATTCGACAGCCGAGCGCCGCGCGATCCTGGCGGGACTTGGCGGCCTCGCGGCTGGCGCTTTCCTCGCCGGACGCGCCCAGGCCGGCCCGCTCAACCCCCCGGCCGGGCCGGTCGCAAGCACGGGCAAGACGCTCACGGATGTCGAGCCACGCATCGCTATCAATGCGACCAACACGCCGGGCGACGCACAGTCTGTGTTTCGGATCTCTCAGTCCGGGTCTTACTATCTGACCGGGAACGTCATTGGAGCCTCGGGAAAGAACGGCATCCTCATCGCGACAAGCAACGTGACCATCGATCTCAACGGGTTCACACTCTTCGGCGTCACTGGTTCGCTTCACGGCATCGCTCGAAACGCCAATCTGAACTCGGGGATTCGCATCCACAACGGAACCATCTCCGGCTGGGGGCTCGACGGGATCAACCTGCCGCTGAACGGCTCCGGTGAAACACGCGGCTTTCACTACGACTCGATTATCTGCCGCGACAACGGCGGGGTTGGCTTCTGGATCGGTGATGGAAGCGTTCTGACACGATGCGTTTCGGCCGGCAACGACTCCCACGGATTTGCAGCCAACAACAACGTCCGATTCAGCGACTGCGTGGCCAACGCGAATGGCGGCAACGGATTCAGCGGCGGCTTCGGGTGCTCGTTCGCCGGTTGCATCGCTCGCGCGAACACCGGCTCGGGGTTCGCTCCTACCTCCAACTCCGTGTTTCTCAATTGCTCGAGCAGCAACAGCTCGCAAGGGAGCGGCTTCGTGCTCATCCGCAGCGTCGCGATCGGTTGCGAGTCCACGTTTAACTTCGTGCGGGGGTTCCTCGCCAGCAACCAGTCAACTCTTGACACGTGCGTTGCGATCAACAACGACATCGGCATCGAAGTCAGCTCGAACTCCTCCATCATCAACTGCAATGTCGTCGGAGTCTCGGTGGGCATCTCCGTGACCGGCTCGGACAATCGCATCGACGGCAACAACGTGGTCGACTCTTCGACCGGCATCTCCATCAGTTCGGCGGGAAACCTCGTAATCCGAAACTCGGTCTCGGGCGGGACCCGCTATAGCATCGCCGCCGGCAATTCTGTCGGCCCCATCACAACCGCCGCGAACATCGCAACTCTCACCAACCCGGCAGCAAACTTCGACTACTGATACAGCACGCGTTGCTGAAGTCGGTTCGGTAAGCCCGAAGGAGTCACCATGACGGACCAGCCAGCCAACAACAGGCATCTCGGCGCACCATCGAGCGCAACACCCGACCACGCGGCAGCGCTGCACACCTCGCCCGACCGCCGCGCCATGCTCGCGGGCATCGGCGGGCTGGCCGCCGGCGCACTCCTCGCCGGGCGAGCGAACGCAGGTCCCTTGAACCCGCCGGCCGGGCCGGTCACCAGCACGGGCAAGACACTGACCGAGGTTGAACCTCGCATCGCCATCAACGCCGTCAATACGCCCGGAGACGCCGACAGCCTCTTCCGGATCTCGCAGCCCGGCTCGTACTACCTCACGGGAAACGTCGCGGGAGTCTCGGGGAAGCACGGCATCAAGATCACGGCCTCAGGTGTCACGATCGACCTGAACGGGTTTGATCTCGTGGGCGTCACCGGGTCGTTGTCGGGCATCTTCACGTCCGGCTCCATCAACTCCATTTGCATCCAGAACGGCAAAGTCCGCAGTTGGCAGGGGTCCGGCATTTCGGCTTCGAGCAGTTCGGGGATACTGCTCCGCGACCTGATCAGCCTTGGTAACGGGGCGACCGGTATCCTGTGCGGCAGTTCCTCGGTCGTCTCGGGTTGTGTCGCGAGAGGAAACGTCATCGGGATCACATGCGGCGACAAGTCGGTCCTGACGCACTGCACAGCGGCGTCGAATTCCAGCGCTGGCATTCAGATGGGCAATGCCGCAGTCGTTTCGGGCTGTTCGGCCGATGAGAACGGAGGACAAGGTATCGTCGTTGGCTTTCTCGGGCACGTTTCCGGATGCACCGTCAGTCGCAATGCGCTCACCGGCATCAATGCCACCAGCAGCTGCACGATCATCGACAACACCGTGAGCGAGAACAGCTCGCACGGCATCGATGTCGCATTCAACAGTGTTGTTCGGGGCAACACGTCTATTCTGAGCGCAACCGGAGCGGGGATCCGAGTCAGAAACAGCGGTTCCCGCATCGAACGGAACCATCTCGTCTCGAACTCCACCGGGCTGCTCGTGTCCGTAAGTCGAAACCTCATCATCGGCAATTCGGTGTCCCAAAGCACCTCCGTCAACTACAACATCGCCAGCGGCAACCGCTACGGCCCCATCATCGATGCCACGGCAACAGGCTCCGCCGCGGTCAACGGCAGCTCGGCCGCCGGCACGCTGCTGACCACGGATCCCAACGCCAATCTCTCGTTGTAGCTCTCCCAGTGTCGTCCGCGATGATCGCGAGAAGCGGTTCCTGGGGCATCATCGGAGAACATGCTCAGCGACCGCTCGCCACTGCGGCTGCCGCACGCCGCGCCATGACAGGCACAGTCCGTTCACGCGTCGTGGCCCGCGAATGGCATAGCTTGAGATTCGAGCGCCGTTCGCGCTGTTCGGCTTGGCCATCCATCATCAATGGCCGAGGGCCGACGATACGTCGGTCAGAACCATCAACAGCCGGCCTCGAACGCGCCGATGAACGCATCCAGATCAAAGAAGTCAATAAACCCGTCGCCGTCGAAGTCGGCGTTGCCACCGCCGCACTCGCCGGTCTCGAAGCACGTCACGAACGCGTCATAGTCAAAGAAATCCAGAAAGCCATCCCCGTTGAAGTCCGGCGGACAGTCTTCGCCACCGAGCCCGGGCATCGCCAGCACGAAGTCATAGCCGGCGATGTTGTCCGCGTTCTCAAAGGCTCGCCCCCCCACCGTGCCGGTGATGCGGTAGCGTCCCGGCACCAGAACACCAGAGACGTCAAACGTGGTCTGCTCCGCCGGAAGAAACTCGCTGTAAAAGATGATCCCCCAGTTGAAGCCGTTAAAGGCCTCCAAGATCACCGCCGCGCCGAGATCCGGGTGATTCCGATGCCTCGAGCCCGAAAGGCGAAAGTCGATCGCATGGTCGACCCTGAACTCGAATCGCTGCGAATTCCCCGGGTTGACGGAGAACATGACCGACGTACCCGCGCCGGACGACGCAGCGACGAGATGGGACTCGGCGCTCGCCGCGATCGAATCGATCTCATTCAGCGTCCCTGCAATCGCGTACTCATTCCCGGTGTTCACGAACGTCGCCGCCGAGTAAGGACGCGGAGGATCCCCGGGCAGCGCACCGGAAGTTCCGCCCTCGAACGACAGCACGTCGCTGTCAGAAAGCAGCAGGCTGCTGTGGGCCGTGTTGTCACTCCCCGAGTGGACGTCAGCCCCCGCGCCGTAGACATAGTTGTAGTTCAGCGAGCACAACCGCGAGGTCAACACCTGGCCCAACGCTTCGCTCGATGCCGCTGCCGCGGCAAGTGCAACAACCGGTACCGTCCACAGGTTCTGCCGCATGGGGTCACTCCTCGAGCACACAGGGTCCGCCGAGAATACCGCGGCGCCGCACCCTCTCCAAAGCGTTCTGGCTCGGCGGGTCGTCCAGCACCTTCTTCTCGGACTTGATCTTCCCGCCAAGGCGACTCCGCGAACGCCGCTTGCCGTTCTATCCTTCCCGATGCACGCCGATCTCGAACGCACCCTGGTCACCCGTGAGCAGATCGCAGCCCGCGTCGCCGAGCTCGGCCGCCAACTCGCCGACGACCTTGCATTGGACTTTGGCACAAGATCCGCCCAAAGCGGGGGGAATGTGGTCATCGTTCCCGTGATGACCGGTGCGCTGGTGTTCACCGCCGACCTGATGCGCCAGCTCCCCATCAAGCTGAGCCTCGAACTCGTCGCCGTCAGCAGCTATCCGGGCAAGTCCATGGAATCCAAGGGCGTCAAGATCGCCAGCGAGTTGCCTCAGGATCTCGCCGGCAAGCATGTCGTCATCGTTGACGACATTCTCGACAGCGGGCAGACCCTCGGGGTGATCCGCGAGCTGATCGAACGACAGAAGCCCGCCAGCGTCCGCTGTTGTGTCCTGCTCAAGAAGCCCGAGTCCGCACGCAAGCGACACGTCGCGGTCGAGTACGTCGGGTTCGAGATTCCCGACGCGTTTGTCGTCGGGTACGGGCTCGACTTTGACGGGTTCTACCGCAACCACCCGGAGATCGCGATTCTCAAGCTTGAGGTCACCAAGTAGACCTTCAACCTCTCCACTTTTTTTTTGCTTTGGACGGCGACCTCGCGGCGGTATCATCGCCCCCCATGAAGCACGCCATCTTCGCAGCGTTCCTGCTCGCCACAGTCTCACACGCCCAGTCTGATCCTGTCGGCCGCGCCTGCACCTTGTGGATCAAGGCCGATGCGGGGATCACCCTCGACGGCCAGGGGCGCGTCATCGCCGCGACCGACCACTCCGGCTCGGGACACAACGCCTCGGTCGGCGCGGGCCAGGGTCCGTTGCTTGTCCCTTCGGTTGTCGGCGGCCTGCCCGCCATGCGATTCGACGGCGGTCGCTGGCTCAGCATCGCCGGCCTTCCGCTCTCGAGCCAGCAATTCACCATCATCGCCGTCGTCAATGACACGCGAAGCGACGGGGGCTTCCGTGAGGTGATCTCCAACTGGGACTTTGGCAACACGCTCTCTTCGGTCTTTCTGGGCACCACGTCGCTCGACCCCGCGGGCCCAAACACCACCCGCGTCCGACTCACCGACGATGTCGGTGGTGCAAACCAGGGGCAGGGCGGCGTGGGGACGATCTCCAACCGCACCTCACACTTCATCCTCACGGGCATAAGCCGCTCTACCAATGCCGAGGTCTTCCAGAACCGGACGCTGATCGCCGGCCGAGACACCCCGATCTCCGCCCGCAACTTCTCCACACCTTGGGTCATCGGGCGGCAGGGACCGATCTCTGAGTTCTGGGTCGGCGACATTGCGGAGATTCTCGTCTACAACGCGGACCTTACCCGCTGCGAGCTCGACGCCGTGTACGACTATCTCAACGGACGCTACGGCCTCGCACCCTGCTCGCCTCAGATCACGCGCCCGCCGTTCGATGTTGCCATCTGTCCCGGCGGGACCGCGACGCTCTCCGTCGAAGCCGGCGGGGGCACCTGCACCGACAACTTCACGTACCGCTGGACGCGCAACGGCCAACTCCTGACGGACGAAGGTCCCTACGCCGGCACGTCCACCCCCGTTCTCACGATCGCGGGCGTGACGAGCCAGACCGTCGGGGAGTACCGCTGCACCGTCTCGAACGCCTGCGGCGACACGCCCTCCCCGGCCGCAAACGTCATCACCTGCTTCGCCGACTTTAATTGCGACGCCTTCGTCGACTTCTTCGACTACGACGCCTTTGTCTTCGCGTTCGAATCCGGAGACCCCCGGGCCGACACCAACGGGGATCAGTTCCTCGACTTCTTTGACTACGACGAGTTCATGGGCCTCTTCGAATCCGGCTGCTGAAGCCCTCTTCCGCCGGCCAGCAACCCCGCGTCGACAGCCCAACCACGACAAAGAGACACCGCGGGATGATCCAACCATCCCGCGGTGCTCGTCCTCTCGTCTTTGCCTCAGCGGCGACGCCGGCCCATCGCCAAGACGCTCAGCCCTGCAAGGCCCAGCGTGCCGGGCGTCGGAATCGTCCCGCCGTAGAACGGCACGTGCACTTCGCCCCGCTGATTGAAGCTCGCGACGAACACCGACCCATCAATCGCGGTCGTGTTCTCGAGGTGCGCCAGCGGCGCCAGGATCGCACCGTTGAAGTTCCGATCAAGGAAGATGCTCGTCGCTTCGTAGAAGTTCCAGATCACCTTCGACCGCGCGAAAGCGCTCGTCCAGTCGCCCACCATGTTGCCGCTCGTGAAATTGACGCTTGTGCCCGCCACGTTGATCACGATCTCGCTCGCAGCCCCCGCGTTGAGCTCGATCTGCTGAATGAGCGGGTTGCTGAACACCTGCGACGACTGCACGCTGAACACCGCCACCCCGCCGGGGGCCGCTGTCGCCTGATACCTCACCGCACCGGGCTGTCCGACGGGAAACTGGGCGATGCTGTTCGCCGTGAGCGACCGCAGCGAGCCCGAGAGCGCGAGCAGCTCCGACCCGTACGAGACCGCCTGAGCGCCGAGTGTCGCGTCCGTCCGGGTGATCCCCCCGCCGTTGTGATTCACGTTGCCCGACAGCGAGCCGCCGCGGGCAAAGTTCCCCGCCTGCATATTGATGTTCGAGACCGATGTCGAACCCGCCACCGCCAGCACATCCCGCCCGGCCCAGACGTTGCGATCCAGACGAAGCCCGATGGTCGGCGAGCCGCCCGTCAGGTTTCCGCCGCAGAAGGCGTTGCCTTCCACGTCCTGGCTTTGGTTGTGCCAGTTCCCCAGCACCACGAGATTCCACTGATTCACCACGCCGGCCTGAACCGACGCCACCACCGCGAGCCCCGAAAGGGCCGCCGCCGCCGTCACAACACGCTTCATGTCTCTCTCCTTTGCACAAATCACGAACCCCCCGGCACACCTGGCCGGGTCTTGTCTCTCATCCAAAGCGTATCCACCTCTCAGACCCCAGCAATGACCGAGAACCGCCGTCCAGCCCCAACACGGCTCTCTCTCACATAGACTGAACCGGTGCACAATCGACCGGCAACAACGCCCCAGCCGCCCTCGAACCCTCAGATCTCTGAGCGCGTTCTGGCACGCTTCCGTCCCGCTCCCGTCCGTGTGGCGGTCGGCCCGCTGGTCTTCTGGGTCTGCACGGGGGCCGCTCTCTCGTTCGGTTCTCTCACCCATGCTTCCTGGGGCGTCGATCGGGCATGGTGGGTCGTCGCTGCTTCCGCCCTCATCCTGATCGCCCTACTCAGATTGGCCTGGGAAGTCGCCTCCTGGTTTGCCACCCGGTACGAACTCACCGACACGCACGCTCGGGCCTCCTTCGGCGTCTTCCGCCGTGTCCACGTCGAAGTCCCCCTCCGTCGAATCCAGAACGTCGTGATCCTGCGCCGATTCCGAGATCGCCTCGTCGGCATCGGATCCGTTGGTATCGCCACAGCCGGCACCGACGGCGTCGAACTCTGGTGGGTCGACGTCGCAGCCCCGGATTCCCTCGCGAGCACCCTCCGTCTCGCCACTCCCCACGCGTCGAGCAACTCCACGCCGCACACTCTCGCCGGGTCGCCGCCCGCACCACGGCCCATCGTCATCGGCTTGACCGGTTCGATCGCCGCCGGCAAGTCGACCGCCGCCGCCATCCTCCGCGACATGGGCTGCGTGATCGTCGACGCCGACGCCGACGCCAAAGCCGCCCTCGATCTCCCCGAGGTTCGCGACTCGATCGTGGCCTGGTGGGGGCCGGCCGTCCTGAACACCGAAGGCCGCGTCGACCGCGCCGCCGTTGCTTCCCGCGTCTTTTCTTCGCCCGAGGAGCGAGCCAGACTCGAACGACTGGTCCATCCCATCGTCCGGCGCAGGCGTGCGGACCTCGTCCAGGCCGCCGCCGCGAAGGGGGCCCGCTTCGTCGTCGCCGACGTCCCTTTGCTCTTTGAAGCCGGGGTGAACAAGGAGTGCGACGTCACGGTCTTTATCGATGCCCCGCGGGATCTTCGCCAGGCTCGCGCCGTCCGATCCAGAGGGTGGACGCCGGAAGAGTTCGCCCGCCGCGAGGCCTCGCAGTGGCCTGTCGAACAGAAGAAGTCACTCGCCGACGAGCAGATCGACAACGCGGGCGATCAGGACGCCTTGCGCTCGCAACTCGCCCGGCTCCTTGATCGCGTCGCCCGACGTCCGGGGATCACCCCCCCGCCACTCCCGCCCGGATGACACGGCCTCACAGCCCGTGTATACTGATCCATTGGGGCGGCGCGAACGTTGATTCGTGAACCGTCCTTTCCCCCCGCGAGTCCGAGCGATACGACCGACGTGGACGTCGGTCTTCATGTTCAGGCAGGCTCGGTTTCGCCGCTCCGTGGCGGCGGCTCGCCCGTTTCCCGCGTGGCACTCAGTCCACAAGGCCACCCCCAGGACCGCCCTTCCTTCTTCATTCGGGGCGCGCAAGGATCACCGCACATGCCAGGCAAGTCTCAGCCCGCGGCCAAGGGCCGAAAGACCAGCAAATCAGGCGAGTCCGAGTCGGCCGAGAAGCCCAGCAAGGCCCGCTCGCCAAAGACCGCCAAGGAACCCAAGGACACCGAGCAAAAGCCCTCGCGGGAAGCACCCAAGGACGCCCCGAGCCGATCCTCCGAGTCCCGCTCCTCGGCCCCCACTCCGCCGCCGGCGGCACCCACCCCGCCCCCGACCTTGAGCCCCGCGCCCGTCGCGTCGCCCAGGCCGACCAACCCACTGCCCCCTCCCAGGCCGCTCAACCCCATGGCCTCCCGCACCGGCTCGTCCCACGTCGGGTCGCTGCCGAGCCACTCCGGGCATCTCGCCGCGTCACACTCTTCACCCTCCCACGCCGCCCCCTCAACCTCCCCCGTCTCGCCGGGCCCCACTGGCAATACGGGCCCAGCACCGTCGCAGCCGCAGGCCCCACGGAGCTTTTCGCCTCCCTCCCCGACGCAGAGCAACACACCTCCCTCGCCCGGACATTCACCCTCAGCACAAAGCGCCGGCCATTCACAGGGTCAGCAGCCACGTCCCCCCTTCCGACCCCAGCACAGCGAAGGACGCTCGATGGACAACCAGTCTTCAGGCAGCAACGGCGGACAGTCCTCCCACGGCGGGCACCACAACCAAGGCATGAACAACCAAGGCATGAACAACCAGGGCATGATGGGCCACGGCTTCCGCAAACGCCGCAAAAAGCGCCGCGGCGGAATGAACGGCCCCGGCGGCATGGGCTCCGGCGTGAGCGGCGGCCCACACAGCGGCCCCTCGCAGCACTATTCCCGCCCACTGCCCAGCGATCTCCCCACCGACGAGGAACTTGAACGCGAACTCGCCGAGCTCGAACGCATCGCCAAGACCAGCGATGCCGCCGCCGCCAAGGACGCTCTCTCCATCACCGACCTCCAGAGGATGGAGATGGACCAGCTCTTCAAGGTCGCCGAGAAGGAAGGCCTTACCGACTTCCACAGCCTCAACAAGCAGGATCTCATCTTCAAGATCCTCAAGGCCCGCGCCGCCAAGCAAGGCCTCATGTTCGGCGAGGGAACCCTCGAGATCATGCCCGACGGGTTCGGATTCCTCCGTTCCGCCGAGCAGTCTTACCTCCCGGGCCCCGACGACATCTACGTCAGCCCGGGCCAGATCCGCCGTTACGGCCTCCGCCGAGGCATGGTCATCCGCGGGCTCATCCGCCCGCCCAAGGAGAGCGAACGTTACTTCGCCCTCCTGCGCACCGATCGCGTCAACGACCAACCGCCGAGCAAGGTTCAGGACCTCACCAACTTCGAGGACCTCACCCCGCTCCACCCCGAGAAGCGATACATCCTCGAAACCGATCCCTCCGAAATCGAGTGCCGAATCGTCGATCTGACCACCCCGATCGGCAAGGGTCAGCGCATGCTCATCGTCGCGCCCCCGCGCACGGGCAAGACGGTCCTCATGCAGAAGATCACCAAGGCGATCGCCAGGAACAACCCCAACACCAAGATCATCGTCCTCCTCGTCGACGAAAGACCCGAGGAAGTCACCGACTTCCGTCGCAACACCACCAAGGACGCCAAGCACGTCGAAGTCGTCGCCAGCACCTTCGATGAACCGTCCCACCGCCACGTCCAGGTCTGCGAGATGGTCATCGAGAAGGCCAAGCGAATGGTCGAGTTCGGCGACGACGTCGTCATCCTTCTCGACTCCATCACGCGCATGGCCCGCGCCTACAACGCCGAGATGCCCCACTCCGGCAAAATCATGTCCGGCGGCCTCGACTCCAACGCCCTCCAACGCCCCAAGAAGTTCTTCGGCGCCGCCCGCGCCATCGAAAAGGGCGGCTCACTCACCATCATCGGAACCGCCCTCGTCGACACCGGCTCCAAAATGGACGAGGTCATCTTCGAGGAATTCAAGGGCACCGGCAACGCGGAGCTCCACCTCGACCGCAAGCTCATGGACAAGCGCATCTACCCCTGCATCGACATCCCCGCCTCCGGCACCCGCCGCGAGGAACTCCTCCTTGATCCCAAGGAACTCGAACTCGTCTACCGCCTCCGCAAGGTCCTATCCGACATGAACGTCGTCGAGTCCATGGAACTGCTCAAGGGCAAGCTCAAGAAGTGCAAGACCAACGCCGAGTTCCTCGTTTCCATGGCCATGGGCTGATCAACACGTGACACGCGCCAGAGCCATCAGCGCACTGTTCCGCGCCACCGCCTTCTCCCTCTGGGCGGCCGCCCTGTCCGTTGTCGGCCTCTGGATCCTCGTCACCGGCCCACGCGACGTCATCCTCGCGCGACCACTCCTCCTTTCCCTCGGGCTCGCCGCCCTCGCCGCCGGCCACGTCCTCTTCATGACCATGGTCGCCGATCGTCTCTTCCCAAAGGCCAGCCGCCGCCTCCGCGGGCCCATCGAACTCACCGCACTCGCCGTCTTCCTCGGCAGCACCGCCGGCTTTCTCTGGACGTACGTCTCAGGCTTCTAGCCCGACACGGAGGTTTTCCCGTGCCCTCTTCTCGTCACCATGCCGCTCACTCGCTCGCTGCCCTCGCCCTCATCGCGGGCAGCGTCTTCTCACTCCACCCCGCCTCCGCGGGAGCCCAGCCGCGCAATCAGCCCGCCGCCAGCCCATCGGCCAAGCCCGCGTCCAGCACGACCCAGTCCATCGTCGATCGCCACGCCGCCCGAGTCGTGATGCGCACCGCGCTCATCAATCTGCGCATGAACGACGACCCGACGCCCGAGGACTACCTGATCGCTTCAGAGGTCATGGCCGTCGCCTCAGCGCTCACCCCGGCCGACCCGGAGATCGTCCGCCGACGCATCGAGGCCGAATGGAACGCCGGCCGGACCGACCGAGTGCTCGAGCTCACCCGCGATCTCGTCCGCCTCGATCCGAAGGACACCGTCGCCCAGCTCCGTCTCATCACCGCAACCATCAACGAGAAGCAGACCGCCGCCGAACGCCTCGCCATGTACGACCGATTCCTGGGCAAGGCCGGCCGGAGCATCGACGATAGCGTCCGCAGCCGCCTCGCCCTCGACGCTTCGCTGCTCGCCAGAGACGCGGGCAACGACGAGACATTCCGCAAGTACCTGCTCCAGTCGCTCTCGCTCGACTCATCCAACAAGGAAGCCGCGCTGCTCGCCCTGACGACCGAGCAGCTCAAGCCCGACTTCGACCGCACCAACCGCGCCGAACTGCTCAGCAACCTGCTGATGGCCGACCCCCTCGACTCCCACATCCACATGACCCTCGCCGCCGAGTTCGCTCGCGCCGGCATCTTTGACGTCGCCAGCCGACTCCACCAGAACGCCCTCATCATCATGAATCGCGCGGGCGTCATTCCTCCCGCCACCACAGAAGTCGAAGCCCTCTCGCTCGAATGGCACACGCTCGGCCCCAAGGCCGTCGCCGATCGCCTGACCCGATCCATCGAGAAGCAGCGAGACAACGTCCGCAAGTACAACGAACGCGTGCGTACAGGCTTCGGCGTCGGCGAAGACATCGGCGAGCCCGAAGACGTTCGGCTCAACACCGAGTCCGAGAAGATCCGACTCGCCGCCGCCGTCGTTCTGAAGGACACCACACTCGCCGCCGCCAGCATCCTCGACATGAACCGCTCCGTTGAGTTCATGCTGGGGCTCATCAACGACGATAAGAAACGCCCCCTCGGCATGACGCCCGAAAGCGCCGCCGATCAGGCCTTCGCCGCTCTCCTCGACCTCCAGTTCTGGCGAGTCCTCTCCGGGCTCGAACTCGACAAGGTCGAGGCCGATCTCAAGCGATACGACGAGCACGCCAAGGAAGATCAGCCCGGCCCCGCCCTCGTTCGCGCGATCCTCGCCGTCCGCCAAGGAGACCTTGCGGCCGCACTCCCCCAGCTCGACGCTGCGGAAGAGAGGATCGATTTCCGTTCCTCCGTCCGCGTCACCGCCACCTACGCACGCGCGCTCGCGATGCTCCAGCAGGACAAAAAGGAAGAGGCCGTCTCGCTCTTCAGGACTGTCACCCGCGACATGCCCATGTCGCCTCTGGGCGTCATGTCCCGAAGCCAGCTCGAGGAGATCACCGGCTCGCCCGAGTTCGTCGGCGTTGGGCGCGACCGCGTCCTCCAGATCGCCAAGGGAATCCCCGACTGGATCGACAAAATGATCCGCGAGCCCAAGAGCGTCGTCACGCTCATGGCCGACCTCCCGCCCACATCCTCCTTCACCGACCCACCCCCGCTCCGCATCACGCTCCGAAGCATGGCCCCAATCCCGCTCGCCCTCGGCAGCGAACGACCGCTCAACTCTCGTCTCCTCCTCTCGCCCAACTTCGCGATCCGCTCCGCGGGACTCAACTCGCAGATCAGGCCCGAGGCCGCCGATCTCGACCGCCGCCTCCGCCTCCTCCCACGCGAATCCCTCGAGATTCCCCTCCCCATCGATTGGGGCATGTCCGGGCTCGTCGCCGAACTCGCCTGCGATCAGCAGCAACGCATCCGCTGGCGACTCCTCCAAGGCGCCGTCGCCGATCGCACAGGCCGCTTCACCGCAGGACCCTTCGGCATCACCACCGAAAGCCTCTCCTCCAGCCGCCCCGCCCTCGAGCAGCACTTCCTCCCACCCTCCACCATCGCCAAAGACCTCGCCACCGCCTCTGGCACCGACCTTGTCGCCTTGGTCATCGCCGCCAATCGCATTCTCTGGGCCGAGACGCTCGAGTCTCTCGCCCCGCAACCCTCTCCTCGCCAAGCCACTCCGCCGAGCGACTCGACATCGACACCGGCCGAAGATCCAGCCACCCAGGCCGCACCACTCGCCGAGAGCAAGAAGGCCGATCACGCCGCCACCCGCTCCGCACTCGTCGACGCCATCGCCAAGCTCTATCCCTCCCTCAGCCGTGAGGCCCGCATCATGATCGCCGCGGCCCTTCCTCATGCCGGCCAGTACCCGGAAATGGCCCCACTCGATGCCGCCATCCGCGATGACGCCGACCCCTCCCTCCGCGTGATCGCCCTCGTCACCCGCGTCAAGCAGACCGACGACCCGCTCATCGCCAACGCCCGCGATGACGCCGATCCTCGCCTCAAAGGCCTCGCCGAGGTGCTTCTCACCCGCCTCGCCGATCCACGCAAGACCATCGCCCGAGTCGGCCCGGGCTTCGCCGAACTCCGCGGCGAGCAGGACCCCGCCACGCGATGACCCCCACGGCGACACCCACTCGCCGCCCCTGGCTCCGCGCCGTCGGCTTCCTCGTCGGGTTCTTGCTCCTCGCCGCCGCCGTCGCCGCTGTCTTGACGCGCGCCGACCCGGGATGGACCGATGCACTTCGCAGCACGCCACCCGCCTCCGTCGCCCTTCTCGTGCTTCTCCCGCTCGTGAATGTCGCTATCAACGCCGAGTGCTTCCGACTCCTCCTGCTTGATCAGGCGACCGTCCCACGCCGCGAGATGAACGCGCTCATCGCCTCCTCGTGGCTTCTGAACCATCTCCCGCTGCGTCCTGGCCTGCTCGGACGCGTCGCATACCACCACGCCGTGCACGGCATCCGCCCCGCCGCCTCCGCCCGCGCCGTGATCGAATCCATCATCATCGGCGTTCTGGCTTTCGCACTCTTCCTCGCAAGTGTCTACGCGACGATCAGGCTCGCCACACCACTCCCAGCCGCGGCCGCGCTCCTCGCCCTCGCCGCACCGCTCGGCGCGATGCGGATCCAACGACTCCGCGCCACATCCTCCGGCACGTCTCCCCACGCCCCACCACCACGCGCCGCCACCTACCTCGCCGTTCTGCTCCTCAAGATCGCCGACCATGCCGTCTGGTGGGCCCGCTACGCCATCGCCTGCTCCGCCGTCGGACTTTCGGTCTCACCCCTTGAGAGCGCGGCCCTCGCCGCGGTGGCGCAGGCCGCCATGCTCATCCCCCTTGCCGGCAACGGGCTGGGCCTGCGCGAATGGGCTGTCGCGACCGCTCTCGCCGCCGGCGCCTCCGATCGAACGCTCGCCGCTTCCATCACCCCGGATCTGCTCAACCGCGCCGCCGAGATCTTCGCCGCCCTCGCCGCGGGAATCCCGGCCTCGATTTATCTCGCGACGCGTCTCCGCCGCACGACGCGCTACACCTAGATCAGCACCTAGAGCCGTTCCCTCGCCGCACGGATCGCCGCCGCCACCGCCGCCGGACCCGTTCCGCCCGCCACTTCGCGCCGCGCCAAGCCCGCCTCGACAGCGAGCGCCGCGTACACGTCCTCGCCGATCGCCCCCGAAACCCCGCGCATCTCCGCCACGCTCAACTCCTCCAGCCGGCACCCACGCTCGATCGCCAGCCGAACCAACCGCCCAACCTGATCGTGCGCATCACGGAACGCCACACCCTTCCCCACCAGATAATCCGCAAGCTCCGTCGCGTTCGAATACCCGCCCAGCGCCGCCTCTCGGCACACCTCACGCCGGACCTTCAGCCCATCCAACACCCTCGGCACCACCCGCAGGCACATCGACAACTGCTCCATCGCCTCGAACAGCGGCTCCTTGTCCTCCTGTAGATCCTTGTTGTACGCCAGCGGCAAACCCTTCATCGTCGTCAGGATGCTCACCAGCGCCCCCACCATCCGCCCGCTCTTCCCTCGCAACAACTCGCACGCGTCCGGGTTCTTTTTCTGCGGCATCAGGCTGCTGCCGCTCGTCACCGCGTCCGCCATTTCCACAAACCCATACTCCTGCGTCATAAACAGGATCAGGTCCTCCGCCATCCGCGAGAGATGCACCGACGCCTGCGCCACGCAAAAGAGCGTCTCCGCGATGAAATCCCGATCCCCCGTCGCGTCCAGGCTGTTCCGCGACGCCATCTCAAACCCAAGATCCTTCGCGAGCGCATCACGATCGACCGCGTACGTCGTGCCCGCAAGCGCCGCCGAACCCAGCGGCATCACATTCACCCGCCGCCGACAGTCCGCGAGCCGCGCCGCGTCCCGCTCCAGCATCTCCTGGTACGCCAGCGCCCAGTGCGCGAACAGAATCGGCTGCGCACGCTGCAGGTGCGTATACCCCGGCATCACCGTCGTCCGCTCCCGCTCCGCCAGATCAATCAGCGATCGTCTCGCCTCACGCAGCTCCACGGCCCGTTCGTCGATCGCCGCCCGCGTCCACAGCCGCACATCCGTCGCCACCTGATCGTTCCGGCTACGCCCAGTGTGCAGCTTCTTTCCCAGCGGCCCAACCAGCTCTATCAGCCGCCGTTCCACGTACGAATGCACGTCCTCGTCGTTCGTGCCCGGCGCGCCGCTCCGAATGCCGCCAGCATCCGCCTCCCACTCCGCGAGCAATGCCCGCAGGCCGCCCACCACCCGCTCCACCTCCTCAGCGCTCAGCACGCCCGCACGCCCGATCGCCCTCGCCCACGCGATCGACCCCTCCAGGTCCTGCTTCAAAAGCCGGTAATCAAACGGCAGCGAGTCATTGAGCTGTCGGAACAGCGGGTCCGCATCCCCCTCAAACCGCCCCTGCGCCAGTCCTCTCGACATGCTCGCTCCTCCCGGGAATGAAGCCCACGGGCTTCAACCCGTGGGCCCCGTCCTTGTTCCATCAGTTCGCGTGCCCGCGCGCCTTGAGCGCCCGGATCCGCTCCGGCAAACTCAGCAGCCGGATGAACCCGCCCGCATCCTTCTGGCTGTACACGTCCTCGCCCTCGAAACTCACCATCTTCTCCGCGTACAGACTGTTCGGGCTCTTCCGCTTCACCGCCGTCGCCGTCCCCTTGTAGAGCCTCACCACGATCTCCCCATCCAGCCGCTCCGCGATCTTCTCGCCGGCAGCCCACAAAGCCTCACGCAGCGGCGTAAACCACCGCCCGTCGTACACCAGCTCCGCGAACGTCAGCCCAAGATGCTCGCGATAGTGCAGCGTCTCACGATCCAGCACCAACTCCTCCACCGCACGCAACGCCTCCACGATCACCGTCCCGCCCGGCGTCTCGTACAGCCCGCGGCTCTTCATCCCCACACGCCGGTTCTCCACCAGGTCCACTCGCCCAACACCGTGCGCCCCCGCGATCCCGTTCAGCTTCTCGATAATCTCCCACGCCGCCATCGCCTTCCCGTTGAGCGCAATCGGCCGCCCCTTCGCGAACGACACCGACACATCCTCCGCCTTGTCCGGCCCCTTCGAAGGCTCCGTCGTCAGCATCCACGCGTCCTCCGGCGGCGCATTCCACGGATTCTCGATCTCCCCGCCTTCGTGGCTGATATGCCACAGGTTCCGATCCCGCGAATAGATCTTTGTCGCGCTCGCCGTCGTCGGGATGTTCCGCTCCTTCAGATACTCCAGCATCGCCAGCCGGCCCGACAACTGCCACCGCGGATCACGCCACGGCGCGATGATCTCCATCTCAGGCGCGAGCGCGCCGTACGCCGACTCAAACCGCACCTGGTCATTCCCCTTCCCCGTGCACCCGTGCGCGAGCGCCGTGCACCCCGTCTTCTTCGCCACCTCCACCTGCCCCCACGCCAGCACAGGACGCGCAATCGCCGTCCCCAGCAGATAACGCCCCTCGTACACCCCACCCGTGATCACCGTCGGCATCACGAACTCGTCCACGAACTTCTGCTTCAGGTCAACCACATGACACTCAACCGCCCCCGAGTTGATCGCCTTCTTCTCCACACCGTTCAGCTCGTCCGAACCCTGCCCCACATCCCCCACCACACACACCACCTCCGCCCCCGGGATGTTCTCCCGAAGCCACGGCACAATGCACGACGTGTCCAGCCCGCCCGAGTACGCCAACGCGATCCGCTTGCCCATGACTTTCCTTCCTTCGATCTTCTTTGTCTCTTCGTCTCTCTTAACCCGCAAACATATGGTGCATGAGCGCGCACTGCGCATGCATCCGATTCTCCGCCTGGTCATACACCACGCTCACCGGCCCGTCCATCACCCCGTCCACCACCTCCTGCCCTCGCTTCGCCGGCAGGCAGTGCATGAACACCGCGCCCGCACCCGCCTTCGCCATCATCCCCTCGTTCACCTGATACTTCAGAAACTTCTTCCGCTCGCTCGCCGAGTGCGCCGCTTCACCCATGCTCACCCACACGTCCGTGTACACCGCATCCACCCCGGCCACCGCGTCCGGATCCGTCGTCTCCACGATCCTCCCGCCGCCCGCCGCCGCCAACGCCCGCGCACCCTCCACGATCTCCGGGTCGCACTCGTGCCCCTTCGGCGTGATCGCCACCAATTCCGCCCCCAGCATCGCCGCCCCATGCATCAGCGAGTGGCACACGTTGTTCCCGTCCCCCACATACGCCACGCGAAGCCCCCGAACCCGCCCGTGCCGCTCCCAAAGCGTCAGATAGTCCGCGAGCGCCTGGCACGGGTGGTACAGGTCGCACAACGCGTTGATCACCGGCACCCTCGCCGCGCTCGCCAACTCGCTCACCACCGAATGCCGGAACACCCTCGCCACGATCAGCGACACCCATCGCTCAAGGTTCTTCCCATAGTCCGTCACACTTTCCCGCTCCCCAAGCCTCTGCCCCGAGTGATCCATGTAGATCGCGTGCCCGCCTAGCTTCGCGATCCCAACCTCAAACGAGATCCTCGTCCGCAGGCTCGGCTTCTCAAACAGCAGAATCACGCTCTTCCCGGCAAGCGTCCTGCTGTACGGCCCGTAGTCCTTCTTCATCGCCGCCGCCGTCGCAAACAGCGACAGCACCGTCCTTTCGTCCAGCGACGTCAGACTCAACAGATCAGCACCACGAAGATGCGGCAACCTCTCGCTCATGGACTTCCTTCCGCACTTATCCCTCGATCGTCGTCCCCACAACCTCGCCCGCCACGTACCGCATCAGCCCTTCCGGGCTCTCACCCGACAGGATCACCACCGCCGCTCCCGTGCTCTTCCACGCCGCCACCGCTGACCTCGCCTTCACGATCATTCCCCCGGTGATCTCACCAGACGCGATCATCCCCTCAACCTCCGCCTCCGTCAGCCTCGCCCGCACCACGCCGTCCCCGCCCTTGATCCCCGCCACATCCGTCAACAGCACCAGCCGCCCCGCCCCAATCGCACCCGCGATCCCCGCCGCCGCGTCGTCCGCGTTCACATTCAGCAGTCCCCCCTCCGCATCCATCCCGATCGAGCTGATCACCGGCAAGTACCCCGCCGCCAGCAGCGCCTTCACCACCTCGCACCCGCCACCAACAACCTCCCCCACGCTCCCCAGTTCCTCGCTCATCCGACGGCACGCCACCATACCCCCGTCGCCAAGACACAGCCCCACCGCCCGACCACGCGCAGCCCCCGCCGCATTGATCGCCCCCACCAGCCGCTTGTTCACCGATCCCGCCAGAACCCCCGCGATCAGCTCCATCTGATCCGGCGGCGTCACCCGAAGCCCGTTCCTTCGCTCCACGGGCATCTCAAGCCGCTTGAGCAGCCCATCCACCGCCTTCCCGCCCCCGTGCACGATCACCACCCCCGCCATCCCCGCCAGCGCTCCCCACAGCGAGCCCAGCCGCCCGATGTCCTCCAGCGTGCTCCCGCCGATCTTGATCACCATGCAGCCACGCCCACCCCCGCCCAGACCAGATTGTGCACCCGCCGACGCGTTCATCGCCGCTCCTCACATCAATCCCGCGGATTCCTCCACCCCAAACCGAACGTTCATGCACTGCACCGCCTGCCCCGCCGCTCCCTTCACCAGATTGTCGATCGCCGAACTGATGATCAGGTGCCCGTCCGCGCTCGCCTTCCACGCGACATCACAGAAATTCGTCCCCCGCACATCCGCCACCGCAGGCCACTGGCCCGCCAGCAGAAGCCGCACAAACCGCTCCGACCCGTACGCCTCACGCAGCACACGCCCCACGCGCTCCTCGTCCCACCCCTCCGACAACTCCACGTGAATCGTCGAGAGGATCCCACGCTCGAACGCCACAAGATGCGGCGTAAACACCACGCTCCGCCCGCAGTACGCCCCGATCTCCGGCTCGTGCCGATGCCCCATCACCCCGTACGCCTGCAAGCTCACCTCGCAGAAGTGACTCTTGAGCGAAAGCCCACGCCCAGCCCCGCTCACGCCCGAGACGCTGTCCACAATGATCCGCGTCCCCTCCCGCACCGCCCCCGCCGACACCAAAGGCCGCAGCGGCAGAATCGCGCTCGTCGGATAGCACCCCGGCACCGCCACCAAGTCCGCCCCGCGAATCTCCTCCCGATTCACCTCCACAAGCCCGTACACCGCCGACGCCAACTCCCTCGGCCGACGATGCTCGAACCCGTAGTACTTCGGATACAGCCCCGCATCCTTGAGCCGAAACCCCGCCGACAGATCAAACACCTTCATCCCACGCGACAACAACTCCGGCGCAAGCTCCACGCTCGCCTCGTGAGGCGTCGCCAGGAACACCGCCTCCGCCCCGCACTCCGCGATCGCCTCCACGCTCGCCGCTCGCACGGGAAGAGATAGCCGACCACGGAACCGCGGAAACACCTCCTCGATCCCGCCACCACCCCCCGCCGCCTCCTTCTCACGCTTCGCCGACGCGAACAGCCCGCGAATCCCTCTCGCACCCACGTTCGGATGCCGAAGCAGAATTTCCGCGAGTTCCGCCCCCGCGTACCCGCCCGCTCCGACGATCGCCGCCCTGATCTCTCTCATCGCGCCTTCTCTCCCGATCGCCCGCGAGACATACGCCCCAGCAATTCCGCGATCCGCCGCGCATCCGCCGCCGACCTCGTCGCCACAAAAACCGTGTCGTCACCCGCCACCGTCCCCACAATATCACGCCACCCCGCACGATCGAGCCGAAGCGCCAGCGCCGATGCCTGCCCCGCGCCCGTCCTTACCACCGCCAGCGTCCCCGCAGGCTCAACCTCCAGCACGTACTCCCGCGCCGCCCGCGCCAGCTCGCTCCCCTCCGCGTACGCCTCCGACACCGGCTTGGTCATCAGCCGATACCCCTCCGCCGACTTGACCACCCCCATCTCCCGCAAATCGCGCGACACCGTCGCCTGCGTCACCGCCTCACCTCGAGACGACAACGCCGCCACCAGATCCTCCTGACGCATCGCCACCCCGTCGGCCAAGAGCCGCCGGATCAATTCGTGTCGTTTGCCCTTTGCGCTCACGCATGATTATTCATCTTGTGCATAAACAAGTCAATACCCTTCCCTGCCGCCCGCCGAATTCGCACCCCCGACTCCGGTGATGATCCCGCGAGATTCAACACCTCCCCACGAAAGACAACATCCACTCGGGGATTGTGTATGTGCAGGGCGAGGGGGCGTTATGGACGACGCCCCGCAGCGCAGGACGCGGCCGACGTGTGTTGCTCGCCCAGGTCCGCTCGACCTTCTCTCCGGTCGAGCGGACCATTCCTCCCCGGCTCAGTCACTCCCGCCCCAGAGCATCGCCGCCGCACACCCCTTACCGCGGCGCCGACTCGCCCGCGGGCTTCGCCGACGGCTCCGGAGCCTTCTCCGTCCGTTCCGTGAATCGCCTGAACACACGACGGATCAAGTCCGCGTGCCTCGACGGAATCGCCTGCCCCTCAACCGCACGCTGGCTCGCCGCCGCCGCTCGCCGAACCTCTTCACGAAGCGCCGACGAACCACCCGCCGCCACACCTCCCTGCGCCTTCTCCTGCTCGCTCGGCATCAACTCCGCGATCACGCGCCCACCCGATCGCGGCCCGACACCCCGCCCGTTCTCGTCCACCTCCGGCCTGTAATCACCTTCAGGCACCACCCTCGGATTCTCCGACGACCCCCGCCCGGGTGTCGTGTCGCCCGTCGGCCGACCACCCTGCCGACCGTCCTGTCCAGCACGCCCACGACCCTCCGACGCCGGCCGACGCTCGCCCCCAGCCGACTCGTTTCCGGCAGGGCGACCATCACCTTGCTCGCGACCACCACGATCCGCCCCCGCTCCACCGCCATCCGACGGCGGCCGAGCCCCTTCGGATCCTCGCTCGGGCGATTGACCATCACGCCCCATCTCGCCCGGCGACCGCCCGGGTCCGCCAGGCTGCTCGGGCCGACGCTCGCCAGGCTCGCCGCCCATCCCGGTCGACTCGGGCGATTCAGGCCTCTGCGACCCGCTGCGATCGCCCTGATTCTGATCCCGCTGATTCCGATCCCCCTGACTCTGCCGGAGCTGCTCCACAAGACGCCTTGCATCCTCTGGATTCTGCTTCGCCCATTGCTCGGCCATCTCGGCGATCCGACGCTGCTGCTCGGGCGACACCTGCGGCGAAAGCCGCTCGCCCGCTTCCCGCAGCCGCTCCGCCTGCTCCGCCAGACGCTGCGCCTCCCGAGGCTGATCCGCCAGGCGCTTGAGCGCGTCCGCAACCTCCTGCATGCCCGGCATCCGAGAATCCGAACCACTCTGCGGCTGCCCACTCTGAGACTGTCCACTCTGAGGTTGCCCGCTCTGAGGTTGCCCACTCTGAGGCTGACCGCTCTGGGATTGACCGCTCTGCGGCTGTCCACTCTGCGGCTGTCCGCTCTGTGGCTGACCACTCTGCGGTTGACCACTCTGAGGCTGACCGCTCTGCGGCTGCCCACTCTGGGGCTGTCCGCTCTCGGGTTGTCCGCTCTGCGACTGTCCGCTCTGCGGTTGCCCACTCTGCGGCTGACCGCTCTGGGGCTGACCGCTCTGAGGCTGGCCGCTCTGCGGCTGCCCGCTCTGGGGTTGCCCACTCTGCGGCTGACCACTCTGGGGCTGACCACTCTGGGGCTGACCGCTCTGGGGCTGACCGCTCTGGGGCTGCCCACTCTGTGGCTGACCACTCTGCGGCTGACCACTCTGCGGCTGACCACTCTGCGGCTGACCACTCTGCGGCTGACCAC
>ERZ761603.282-NODE-282-length-44144-cov-40.899930_pt1 | contig 44144 bp, 37 predicted proteins | sample MGYA00511879_ERZ761603 | MGnify/ENA primary metagenome ERZ761603 (study PRJEB28899, sample SAMN02850040) | bioreactor sludge metagenome | biome: EBPR Sludge; feature: EBPR Bioreactor; material: flocular biomat | place: Australia: Thorneside Wastwater Treatment...
CAACAAGTTCCCGCTCAGCCAGACCTACAAGGGCTTCGACAACGACGAGTCGAAGACAGTCGGCTTCTACCTGCAGAAAGGCCTGTTCGAGGAATACGCCACCTTTGGTCGTGGCCATGCGCACGATCTCGCCGAGTTCGACGCCTACCACAAGGCGCGCGGCCTGCGCTGGCCAGTGGTCGGAGGCAAGGAGACGCTGTGGCGCTTCCGCGAGGGCTACGACCCCTATGTCAAGAAGGGTGAGGGCGTAAAGTTCTATGGCCATCCCGACGGCAAGGCGGTCATCTTTGCCCTGCCCTACCAGCCCGCTGCAGAGATGCCGGACAAGGACTACGACCTCTGGCTGTGCACCGGGCGCGTGCTTGAACACTGGCACACCGGCTCGATGACGCGACGCGTTCCCGAACTCTACAAGGCGATGCCCGATGCCTGGATCTACATGCACCCGGAAGATGCCAAGAAACGGGGTCTGCAACGTGGTGACGTGGTCAAGACCGTCACCCGACGCGGTGAAATCCAGCTGCGCGTGGAAACGCGGGGCCGCAACAAGCCGCCGGTCGGCCTGGTCTTCGTGCCCTTCTTCGACGAGCACCGCCTGGTCAACAAGCTGACGCTGGACGCCACCTGCCCGATCTCGAAGGAAACCGACTTCAAGAAGTGCGCCTGCAAGGTGGTCAAGGCCTGAACGACCAAGCCGGATAATCAGGGAGTGCCGGGGCGGGCAGCACATCGCCCGCCCACCGGCTGAACCGCCCCCGGTTTCTCGTCATGTAGTAGTCATGCCCTCATGCCCAAGGCAAAAGACAAACCCGGTCGCACCCCGTCCAGCCAGGCGAGAATGCTGTCGCCGGCACGCCGGCAGTTCGTTGTCGATTCCGCGCGACTGCTCTGTGGCGTGGGCGTCGTTGGTCTGTGTCTGGCGGGCTACGGCAAGCAGGCACTGGCCAAACCACCGCTGGCCATCCGTCCGCCCGGTGCCGGCCCGGAAGAAGCCTTCCTCGGCGCCTGCATCCGCTGCGGCATGTGCGTACGCGACTGCCCCTACCATATCCTCGAACTGGCTCGGCCGGAAGCACCGGTCGCCACCGGCACTCCCTATTTCAGGGCGCGTGGCGGGCCGTGCGAAATGTGCGAGGACATTCCCTGTGTCAAAGCCTGCCCGACCGGCGCGCTCGATCACAGCCTGACCGACATCAACCAATCCCGGATGGGCCTTGCCATCCTCTCCGATCAGGAAACCTGCCTGAACTTTCTCGGCCTGCGCTGCGATGTCTGCTATCGCGTCTGCCCGGTGATCGACAAGGCGATCACCCTCGAGTTGCGCCCCAATACGCGCACCGGTCGGCACACGATGTTCATCCCGACCGTCCACTCCGAACACTGCACCGGTTGCGGCAAGTGCGAAAATGCCTGCGTCACCGAGGAGGCATCGATCAAGGTGCTGCCGGCCAAGCTGGTCAAGGGCTCACTGGGCGAACACTACCGTCTCGGCTGGGAGGAGAAAAGCAGAGCGGGCGGCCATTCGCTGGTCGAGGACAAGGGGCTGGTCGATCTGCCCGACCGCCTGCCGGAAGGCATGAAGCTCGAAGGACACTTCGATCCGGGCAGCGACAAGCTGCCGGCGGGAATGCCCGGCAGCAGCCAGAACAACCTCGTCCCCAGCCTGCCGCCCGGACTCGCCGGCACCCCGACGGCCGGCCAGGGCAGCGTGTCCTCAACCGCCAAAGGCCTGACGAGCGAGGCCGCAAGATGAACGGCATGCGCGCCGGGACCGAAGCCGTCGTCGCCAAGGGCTGGCTGGCAGCGCACCGCTGGCTGCTGGCGCGGCGCTTCTGTCAGCTCGCCATCCTGAGCCTGTTCCTGCTCGGCCCGCTGGCCGGCATCTGGATCGTCAAGGGTAATCTGGCCTACAGCCTGACGCTCGACACCTTGCCGCTGACCGATCCCTATGTGCTGCTGCAGTCGCTGCTCGCCGGCCATCGACCCGAACGGCTTGGCCTGATCGGAGCATCGATCGTACTCGTCTTCTACTTTCTGGTCGGCGGCCGGGTGTACTGCGCCTGGGTCTGCCCACTCAACCCGGTCACCGACCTGGCCGGCTGGTTGCGCGACCGACTGGGCATCAAGGGTAGCGCACACGTCGCGCGCAGCAGCCGCTACTGGCTCCTGGCGATGACGCTGCTGCTTGCCGGGCTCACCGGGTCGATCGCCTGGGAACTGGTCAATCCGGTATCGATGCTGCAGCGTGGGCTGATCTTTGGCCTCGGTCTGGCCTGGACGGTTACATTGGCGGTTTTCCTGTTCGACCTGTTCGTGATGAGTCGCGGCTGGTGTGGCCACCTTTGTCCGGTCGGCGCCTTCTACAGCCTGCTCGGCAAGTGGAGTCCGCTGCGCGTCACGGCATCCCGACGCGCTGACTGCAACGACTGCATGGACTGCTTCGAGGTCTGCCCGGAACCGCAGGTCATTCGTCCGGCCCTCAAGGGAGCTGGCAAGGGCGTCGGGCCGGTGATCGTCGCCGCCAACTGTACCAACTGCGGGCGCTGTATCGATGTCTGCTCGAAAGACGTCTTTGCTTTCGGCATGCGCTTCAACAACCCACCCGAAAACGGAACGCAAGCCGCAACGCCCTGCCCCAGCAGCCACTGAAGTATTCGGGAACCATTGCAACAAACCTTTGACGTGGAGGGAACGCCAATCATGAACAAGCCACTGAAACTTAGCCTCGCCATCCTGGCGAGCTGCCTGACGTCCCTGGCGTTTGCCGCAGACAACGCCACGTCGATGCGCGGCGTCGACGTCGGAGCACCCGACCAGGCACCGGAAATCAAGACCTATGCCGGCAAGCGTCCCGGCACGGAGACCCCGGTTGCCCGGACATTCAGCACGCAACCACCGGTCATCCCACATGCCGTCGAGAATTTCGACGAGATCAATCTCGAAGGCAACCAGTGCATGGATTGTCACTCGGCGGCCACTTACCAGAAAAAGAAGGCGCCGAAGATCGGTGACAGCCATTTCATCGACCGCGATGGCAAGAAACACGTTGAAGCGGTCGGCGGCCGCTACAACTGCGTACAGTGTCATGTGCCGCAGGTCGACGCACCGCCGCTGGTCGATAACACCTTCAAGGGCGACGCCGTCAAGAAGGCGGTCAAGAAGAACTGAGCGAAAACCGCTGGTGCCCCCCTGGACTCAGGGTGACTGCCGCCGGCGCTCAGCGTTCCAGATCATGTTCACCGCAGAGGCACAACATCGCCTGACGGGTGGCATCGCGCAATCTCACCGCTGCCGCCCAGTCACCACCCGTCGGTGACAGTTGCGGCCCGAATTCGAAACTCAGCGGACCGCGCCGCGGCATCCAGGTGCGATCGCGCAGGACGGCACGCGTGCCGCGCAGTCCGCCTACCAGCACCGGTACGCCGGCCCGCACCGCGGCGACGAAAGCGCCCATGCGAAACGGCTTGAGTCCGGCTTCGCGCGAGAAGGTCCCTTCCGGGAAGATCATCACCCGCTGCCCCCGACCGAGCGCAGCAACGATCTCGTCAACATCCTCGACGCTCCTCGAAGCCTCGAAACGCTCGACGAACAGTGTGCCGAGCGCACACAGGAAGGCGTGGATCAAAGGCTGTGCGACGAACTCGCGCTTGGCGACGAAAGCGTAGGCCGCATCCGGCGGAAGGCTCGCGCAAAGGACCAGCGAGTCGAGATAGCTGCAATGGTTGACCAGCAGGAGATGCGGAACGCCGGGCACATCCCCCGCCATCATCCCGGACACGGGCATGCCGGCCAGCCGCAGGAAGATGCGCGCGGCCCGATGGACGATGCGACGGCCGATGGTCGGCGATCGCAACGCGAGCACCAGGGACATCACCGGCAAGGTCAGCAGGAGGAAGACGGTCCAGCACCAGAGACCATAGACCCGCCTGGCCAGCCGTCCTGCAATCTCTGCGCCACGTGCGCGCCAGGCCGCCACCGCGAGGCGCAACATCTGCCGTCGCGGCGGGGTCGTTCTGGCGCCGATCAGACCGCGTTCGAAGACCTCGCGTGATGCGTTACGCCGGATCTTGCCACTGGAGGTCTTGAGTACCGAATTGAGCGGCGCCAGCACGACCTCGTCAGCCGGCATGCCGATCGCTTCGACCGCCACTTCGTTGATTTTCTGCCGCAGTGCCTCGCGTCGATCGGGGTCGTCCTCGCGTGTTTCGGCCAGCACCACCAGTCGCTCGGTCGCGCTGACCGGATCGTTGCTGGCGAACACTGCGACGCATCCGCGGCGCACCCCGGGGAGGTTGCCGACCGCCTGTTCGAGTTCGTAGGGATAGAGATTGCGACCGCCCCGGATGATCAGGTCCTTGACCCGGCCGGTCAGGTAGATCTCGCCCTCGACGGTGTAGGCGTAATCCCCGGAGTCCAGCCAGCCGTCGCGAAACAGTGCTGCGGTTGCCGCCGGGTTACGGTAGTAACCGGTGGTCGCCGATGGCCCACGAAACTGCAGACACCCCACCCGTCGGTCTGGCAACTCGCAGCCATCCTCGTCAACGATGCGTATCTCGTGCCGCGGCAGCACCCGGCCACAGGCCGGGACCTCCATCACATCCACTTCTCCCTCGCCTGCCACTACGGCCCACTTCCTGCTCACCAAAGCCTGGCGCTGGATCAGGTCGATGCGCGGACCGCGGTCAAGCGGCGGGAAGGCTAGGCCGACCGAACACTCGGCCAACCCGTAGACCGGGGTGATCGCCGTGCGATGCAGCCCGTAGGGAGCAAAGCGGTCGGCAAAGGCCTGCAGCGTTGCCGGACTCACCGGCTCGGCGCCATTCAGTGCCAGCCGCCAGGAAGAGAGATCGAGTCCGACGAGGTCGGCAGCGGCAAGTTTCCGTGCGCACAGGTCGTAGGCGAAGTTGGGTGCCGGGGAAAGTGTACCGCGGTGCTGCGTGATCGCACGCAACCAGCGCACAGGACGTGACAGAAAAGCCAGCGGCGACATCAGGACCAGCCGCATGCCGAAGTAGAGCGAGCCGAACCAGGCGCCGATCAATCCCATGTCATGGTAAAGCGGCAACCAGGAGACGAAGACGTCATCGCTGTCCACCCCGACCGCTTCACCCATGGCACGCAGGTTGGCGAGCAGGTTGGCATGACTGAGCACGACGCCCTTGGGGTCGCCGGTGCTTCCCGAGGTGTATTGCAGGAAGGCGATGTCCGCCGCCGCCGCGCGGTAGAGCAGGGTCATCGCCTCGACATCGAGCTCTTCGGGGGTTAGCACTTCGCTCAGGGTCGGCGCCTCGACGCGCAGCAGGGCAGCCACCCCTTTCGCCTGCGGCACGGTGATGATGAACACCGCTTCCGCGTTGTCCAGGATGCGCGCGTGTCGCCGCAGGTGGTCCTCGATCTGCGCCAGGCGAGCTGGCGGATAGATCGGCACCGGAATGCCTCCGGCGAGCATCACGCCAAAGAAACTGGTCAGATAGTCGCGCCCGGTCGGCAGCATCAACGCCACCGCTTGGCGCGGCAACAGGCCGCGTGCTACCAGACCGGTCGCCACCCGCCGCGACTGCGCCAGCAATTCGCCGTAGGACAGGGGCTCGGCGCGAAACTCGGAGGAATCGGCAACGGCTTCGCCATAGAGCAGCACATGCGGGCGTTGCGGCTGGCGTTCGGCATGCCACTCGAGGACTTCGACCAGCGTCTGCGCCTGCTCGGGAATGCTGATCGACCCGGCGACCGCGGTTGGCTCGACGACGACTTCAGCGAAGCACTCGGCACCGGTACGGTCGATCAGGCGCAGCAGATCCTGTGGTGTCTGGGCATCGGCGAGCGCCGCGTCGGGCAACGACCGGCCAAACTCGCTGCCGATACGCAGCAGCAGTTCGACCCGCGCCAGACTGTCGAGACCCAGGTCCCGCTCCAGGTGGCTGCCCATGCTGACTCGTCCGGCTCGCCCCGGGCGGGTCTCCTCGACCATCAGCGACACGACGCGCAGCAACCTGGCAGCCGTTTCCGGCGACGCCGACCGAGCCGCCTTCAACATCGTCGCCGGCGCTTCCCCGTTCTTACCCATCATCGTCCCAACCTCAGCTTGTCACCCGCGCATGACCCGCACAGCCTCTGTGCTGCGCCGCAGCCCTCTCCGCACCCACTCTGCACCAATCCTCCGCCCTGTCGTCACAACCCACGATCGCCATCCGCCACCACGATTGCCTGGGGCGGACAAGGCGCCACGCATGCGCCACAGCCGGTGCAGCGTTTGGTGTCAAGCATCGGCAGTGTGCTGCCACCTTGCTGCAGGCAGAAGCGGATCGCGCCCGCCACGCACAGATCTCCGCAGATTCGGCACTCGACTCGTTGCCACGCCAGGCAGCGTTCGCCAATCGTCGCGCACGCCCCCCACGGCGCCTGTCCGGCCACCCGCTGCAGGGCGCCGGTGGTGCAGGCACTGACGCAGGCCGCACAGAAGGTGCATTCGCCAGCGGCAAAATCGATCGCCGGATAGCCGCTGCCACTGTCCCCGACAATCCGTGTCGGACACGCCACACGGCAATCTCCGCAACGCGTGCAGGCTGCCACGAAGGCTTGCTCGGCCAGCGCCCAGGGGGGACGCAAGATTGCCCTGGGGGTCGAAAATCGGCCACGCAGAAAGTTGCGGCGACTGGTGGGGTCGGCCATGCTCAGAAATCCCTGCGCCTTTGGCCGAAGTCCGTTGCGGGACTCCCCGAGTTGGCAGGCGATGCGGCTTCATCGAGCACGAAGTCGATGCGCCCGGTTTCCAGATCGGAACGGACCAGCGTCACCCGCACGCGGTCGCCCAGACGAAAACGCCTGCCCGTTCGTTCGCCAAGCATCTGGTGCTTGGCGCTGTCGAACTGAAAATATTCATCGCCGAGCTCCGATACATGCACCAGACCCTCGACATACACCTCGTCGAGCGCGACGAAGATGCCAAAGGGCACGACCGCGGCAATTGTCCCGGCGAAGCTCTCGCCAATCCTCTCGCGCATGTAGTAGCACTTGAGCCAGTTGCTGACATCGCGCGTCGCCTCGTCGGCGCGCCGCTCGGTCATCGAGCAATGCAGACCAGCCTCTTCCCACTTGCCCGGCGAATACTGTTGTCCTGCCAGGACGGCCTTGATCGATCGATGCACCAGCAGGTCAGGATAGCGCCGGATCGGTGAGGTGAAATGGGTATAGTGCTCGTAGGCCAGTCCGAAGTGGCCGACATTGTCCGGGCTGTACATCGCCTGGCGCAAGGAGCGCAGCATCACCGTCTGCAACAGATGGGCATCCGGACGACCTTTGATGCTGTCGAGCAACTCGGCATAGTCCCGGGCGGTCGGATCGTCGCCGCCGCCCAGGTCGATACCAAACTCCTTGAGAAAGTTGCGCAGCGCCTCGAGCTTCTCCGGCGTCGGACCTTCATGGATGCGGTACAGGCAGGCCTGCTTGCTGGTCTGCAGGAAATCCGAGGCGCACACGTTGGCAGCCAGCATGCACTCCTCAATCAGTCGGTGAGCGTCGTTGCGGCGCACCGGAACAATCCTTTCGATCTTGCCCTGGTCGTTGAACAGCATCATCGTCTCGATGGTTTCGAAGTCGATCGCACCGCGTTTTCCGCGCGCCTGGACGAGCACCTGGAACAGCCCGTAGAGCGCCTGCAACTGCGGTTGCAGGTGGCGGTGCAGTTCGCTGGCCGGAGACTCGACTCCGGCCAGCCAGTTCCACACCTGATCGTAGGTCAAGCGGGCATGCGAACGAAAAACCGCTTCATGGAAACGATAATCGGTGATTTCTCCGGAGCCGTCGATCGTCATGTCGCAGACCATCGCCAGACGATCGACCCCAGGATTCAGCGAGCAGAGGCCGTTGGACAGCTTTTCCGGCAACATCGGGATGACCCGGCGCGGAAAGTAGACCGAGTTGCCTCGCTCCTGCGCATCCCGGTCGAGAGCGGATCCCGGCCTCACATAGTGGCCGACGTCGGCAATCGCCACCACCAGGCGCCAGCCCTGCTCACGGGGCTCGGCGAACACCGCATCATCGAAATCCTTGGCCGTTTCCCCGTCGATCGTCACCAGAGGCAACGCGCGCAGATCGACCCGACCCTGCCAGTCGTACTGCCCCACCTGCTCCGGCAGGTGTGCGGCTTCCGCCAGGGCCGCCTCCGAAAAGGCAAACGGCAGGGCATGTTTGCGTAGTGCGATCTCGATTTCCATCCCGGGGTCGGCATAGTTGCCGAGCACCTCGACGATTCGCCCGATCGGTTTGGCGTGCCGGTCCGGCTGCTCGATGATCTCGACCGTGACCACCTCACCCGCGCGAACAGGGATAGGGCCATCCGGCGCCACCAGGATATCCTGGTTGATGCGCCTGTCCTCGGGGACAACCAGGGTGATGCCATGCTCGACGAGGACGCGGCCGACGACGCGACTGTTGGCTCTCTCCAGCACTTCGACGATGACCCCCTCACGACGTCCGCGGCGGTCAACGCCAACCACGCGCACGAGCGCTCGGTCGCGATGCAGAACCTTGGACATCTGCCGTGCCTCGAGCGACAGATCCTCGCTGCCATCGTCCGGAACCAGAAAACCATAGCCATCGGGATGTCCCTCGACACGCCCGGCAATCAGGCTGGCGCGCTCTGGTAGCAGGTAGCAGGCCTTGCGATTGCGCAGCAACTGGGCTTCACGCTCCATCGCCCGCAGGCGACGCTGGAAAGCATCCAGTTCAGTCGTCCGAATGTCGAGCAGCAGACAGAGCGCCTCGAAACTAACCGGCTTGCCCTGTTCGCCGAGCACCTGCAGCACGTACTCGCGTGACGGCAGTGGCTGTTCGTAGCGTTTGAGCTCGCGCTCGAAATGAGGATCGCGGCGGCGCATCGCCGACGGTTTCGTTATTGACATTTGCTCTTGTTCCTATAGAATTCGGCCTTCGCTGGAAATGCCCAGGTGGCGAAATTGGTAGACGCGCTAGGTTCAGGTCCTAGTGGTGGCAACACCGTGGAGGTTCGATTCCTCTCTTGGGCACCAGGCAAAAAAAGTAATGCCCTGATGATTCATCAGGGCTTTTTCTTTTCTTGCGCGCGACTCTTCAATTTCTTCAGGCACTGACCCCTGCAGCGTCGGATCCTTGACCGGCCTACTTTTATTCTACGCCAACAGACGGGTCCTTGCTGGCAATCTGTCATCCCACCGCCTGTCGCTGCCCGGCCCCGGCAACGGCTGCGGCCCGTCCTGCGAAACCGCCTACCCTGAAGACGCCAGCGCTTGGTCCTTGATCCGGACAACTGCCAGCCGGCCCATGCTCGCGCGGCCTGTCCGGGAAAGGATCGGGACCAGCCGGTCCTTTCTGCGACGCCAAAGGCACCGACTACAACCGGCGAAACGATTCCAGCAATTTTCGTGGCACTAGCCAACACGCACGAAAATATGGATACTAGGCTGCCGGAAGCTCGCCAGCAGCGACCTGGTGCAAGAATGAGAATTAGTTCTACCTCAGACACTGTTAGGAATCCCGATGACGATACGACCGGATTTGATTGAAAAGCTGCGCGCCAAGCGCGCCAAGCTGACCGAAAACGTCAGTCCCGAGAAGCTGGAAGCGCTGCACGCCAAAGGTTTGTTGTCGGCTCGCGAGCGGCTTGAGACGCTCTTTGATGAGGGCACTTTCCAGGAACTTGGCCTCTACGCTGCGCACGCGGCGACCGCCTTTGGCATGGCGGGACGCGTTCTGCCGGCGGACGGCGTGATTGCCGGCAACGGCTATGTAGGCCCGGGACAGGTCGCCGCTTTCAGCCAGGACTTCAGCGTCGTTGCCGGCACGCTCGGCAAGATGCAGGCGAGAAAGATCACGCGAATCATGCGCCATGCCCTCAAGACCGGCGTGCCACTGGTCGCCTTCAAGGATTCCGGCGGCGCACGCATTCAGGAGGGAGTCGATGCCCTGTCCGGCTACGGCGACGTGTTCTACGCCAATGTCCTGATGTCCGGCGTGGTACCGCAGATCGCCGTGATCTGTGGTCCCTGCGCGGGCGGTGCAGCCTACTCACCGGCACTGATGGACTTCGTGATCATGACGCGCAACAACGCGCACATGTTCCTCACCGGGCCGGAGGTGATCAAGGCGGTGACCGGCCGCGCGACGACGATGGCCGAAGTCGGCAGCGCCGAGATGCACTCAACGGTCAGCGGCAACGCCCACTTCGTCGCCGAAGACGACCGGCATGCCATCACCCTGGTCAAGCAGATACTCTCCTATCTGCCGGCGAACAATACCGAGGACCCGCCGCATGACCTGTCAGTGCCGATCGAGGAGATGGAAGACCCCGGAATCAACGACTGCATCCCGGACAGCCCATCCGAACCGCTGGACATGTATGCGGTCATTCGCCGGGTAGTGGACAACGGCGAGCTACTCGAGGTGCATGCCGGCTTTGCCCGCAATGTCATTGTCGGCTTCGCCCGCATCAGCGGTGTCGTGGTCGGCCTGGTCGCCAACCAGCCGATGGTCATGGCCGGCGCGCTGGATCTCAATGCCGCCGACAAGGTGGCCCGCTTTGTCCGGACCTGCAACATCTTCAACGTGCCGTTGGTCACCCTGGTCGATGTTCCGGGCTTCCTGCCGGGAGTCGAGCAGGAACGTGGCGGCATCATCCGTCATGGCGCGAAAATGCTCTCCGCCTACGGCTCGTGTACCGCGCCGAAGATCACGGTGATCCTGCGCAAGGCCTACGGTGGGTCGTATCTCGCGATGTGCAGCCAGGAAATGGGAGCGGACATGGTTTACGCCTGGCCAACCGCGGAGATTGCGGTGATGGGCGCTGAAGCGGCAGTCAAGATCCTCTATCGCAAGGAACTCGAGCAGGCCGAGGATCGTCAGGCGAGAGCGGCTGAGCTGGCGCAGGAATACCGTGACGAGTTCGCCTCGCCCTACGTTTCTGCGAGCAACTTTTACATCACAGACGTCATCGAGCCGCAGGACACGCGCTGGATGGTCGCGCTGGCGCTGCGCAAGATCCTCGACAAGCGTGAACTCAGGCCGGCGAAAAAGCACGGCAACATTCCCATGTAATCGGCGAGGAAAGGAAATCCTATCATGCTGACTGCGGCCATCATCCAGTCTCTTCAGGTCTACGGCATCGCTATCGTCATTTCGCTGCTGGTTGCCGTGGTGATCAAGGTGCTGGTGTCCCTGACCGCCCGGATCGAAAAAGCCAAGCCCGTGGATATGCCGACGGGAACGGTGTGCCCGATCGGGCCGGGCGTTCCCGACGAGGACGTGGCGGCGCTGTCAGCGGCCATCTTCGCCGCGATGGGGCCCCATCGCATACTTCACATCGCACCCTCAAGCCATGGCTGGGCGAGCGGCGGACGCGCCGCCCAGCATTCATCACATACGCCGGGGCCCGCAGGCCGTGGCCCCCGATAACAGGAGCAAGACATGCCCAGACAATTCAAGGTGACGGTCAACGGACGCGAGTACGATGTAACCGTCCTCGAACTGACAGCCGGCCAGGCAGCGCAGTCACCGGGTCCAGCGCCCGCCGCGGTAGCTGCCGCCGGTAGCGCAACCAGCGCGGCGCCGTCGGCGGCCGCGCCGCAGCAGCAAGCCACGGCCGCTGCCGGTGCAGGCGATGAAGTCGCCGGGATGGGTGGCGTGGTGGTCGAAGTTGATGTAAAGGTTGGCCAGACGGTCGCAGTCGGCGATCGGCTGCTGGTACTCGAAGCGATGAAGATGAAGACACCGGTCGTTGCCAGTCGCGCAGGACATGTGACCCGTGTCCTGGTTTCGCCAGGAGACCCGGTGGAGGGCGGTCAGGCCCTGGTGACCATCGCCTGAGCTGGGCCAACAGGCGGGAGCAAGCTCCTGCCGTCTGCAACTCGATGCGCCGGCGGGCCGTTGCTGCGCTCGCCTGGCGCGAGGACTGAAGCGTATGGAAGGCATTCATTTTCTCGATCTGTTCCAGGGCATTGCCACGCTCGTGGCCTCCGAGCCGAAGATCATGTTCGGTCGCATCTTCCTGATGTTGCTTGGCTTCCTGCTGATCTACCTGGGCTCGAAGAACATTCTCGAGCCCCTGCTGATGATCCCGATGGGCCTGGGAATGTCGGCGGTAAACGCCGGCGTGATGTTTCTCGACGGCCAAAGGATGGGCACGCTGTTCGTCGACCCGCTGCTGTCCGATCCGGTCGAGCTGATCAACATCATGCAGATCGACTGGCTACAGCCAATCTACACGCTGACCTTCAGCAATGGCCTGATCGCGTGCCTGGTTTTCATGGGGATCGGCGTCCTGCTCGATGTCGGTTACGTGATGGCAAGGCCCTTCCAGAGCATGTTCATCGCGCTCTTCGCCGAGTTGGGGACGATCGCCGTCTTCCCGATCGCCGTCTGGCTGGGCCTCAATCCCGGCCAAGCCGCGGCCGTAGCAACGATCGGGGGTGCTGACGGGCCGATGGTCTTGTTCACCTCGCTGGTGCTGGCCAAGGACCTGTTCGTCCCGATCACCGTCGTCGGCTACCTCTATCTCGGCCTGACCTATGGCGCCTACCCGTATCTGATCAAGTGGCTGGTACCCAAACACATCCGGGGAATCAGCATGGCCGCCGACCGCGGACCGAAGATCAGCCGTTCGCAGAAACTGACCTTCGCGGTGATCGCCTGCACGCTGCTGTGCCTGCTGTTTCCGGTCGCGGCGCCGCTCTTCTTCTCCCTGTTCCTGGGTGTCGCGGTTCGCGAAAGCGGCATCGAGCCCTTTACCAAACTGCTCGGCGAAGTCTTCCTTTACGGAGCGACTTTTTTCCTCGGCCTGACGCTGGGTGTTCTCTGTGAGGCCAACACCCTGCTCGAGCCGACGGTCCTTAAGCTCCTGCTCTTGGGCATGCTGGCATTGACCATCTCGGCCTTGGGCGGCCTGCTTGGTGGCTACATCCTCTATTTCTGGACGGGCGGCAAATTCAACCCGATCATCGGCGTTGCCGGAGTCAGTTGCGTGCCGACCACCGCCAAAATCGTCCAGAAGGTTGCCAGCTCGGCCAACGCTGGTGCAATCGTCATGCCGCAGGCGCTCGGAGCGAATATCAGCGGTGTGATCACCTCGGCGATCATCGCCGCGACCTTCATCTCGCTGCTGCGCTAGCCGCCGAATGATGGGCTGTCGCACGACAGGGTCTGTCAGTTTCATGCCGACAGACCCACATGAGTCTGAGGCTCGTCGTTTGACCTGAAGAAACAGAGCCGCTGCTTGTCAGTTACCCAGCCAGAGTCCGCCGGGAGTTACTTCTCGGCGTCTGTCGCCTGCTTGCTGGCATCAGAAGGAAAGCCCGGAAGCGGGATGCTGGTGAACAGGGTGCGGGTCTGGGTCTTGAGCTGATCCTGCATCTGATGAAGCATCTTCCGGCTCTGCTCCATATAGGTCGCCATCATCGTCTGCATCGCCGGACCCTGGAAATTCATGAACTGAGACCACATGTCGTTTTGCATCTGGGTGCTGTTTTCGCCGTAGAGCTGCTGAGACTGGTCCTGCAGCTTTTTCTGGAAGTCGACGAACGACTTGATGTTGGTTTCCAGATACTTGCCCAGCATGCCCTGCATCGCGTGACCGTAGAAGCGGATCATCTGGGCGAGTAGATCGGTAGTGAACAACGGGATACCAGCCGCCTCCTCCTCAAGGATGATCTGGAGCAGAATGCTGCGCGTAATGTCTTCGCTGGTCTTGGCGTCCAGCACATTGAAGTCCTCGCGGGAAAGCACGAGGTCCTTGACATCGCTCAAGGTGATGTAGGCGCTTGTCTTGGTGTCGTAAAGACGACGGTTCGGGTATTTCTTGATCAGTCGCGGCTGCTCGGGCATGACGACCCTTCCTCCATGTACAGATGACTCGGCGAGCGCTGCTCGACGCTCTTTGGTGCAATGCAGCACAATTATACGCCAGCCAAAAAAAACAGGCCCCTATTGGAGCCTGTTCTGACCTCCCTGAAGCAAAAACCTGCCCTTACTGATAGTAGAGGCCACCACAGATGTTCAGCGTCGAACCGGTCATGAAGCCTGCGATATCCGAAGCCAGATAAACACAGGCACCACCGATCTCTTCCGGCTTGGCCAGCCGCTTCATTGGCACGGTGTCGATGATTCCCTGCAGGATCTCCGGCTTGATGGCCATCACCATCTGGGTTGCCACATAACCGGGGCAAATCGCGTTGACCGTCACGTTCTTGGCTGCCAGTTCGGCGGCCAGCGCCTTGGTAAAGCCGATCACGCCCGCCTTGGCGGCCGAGTAGTTGGTTTGGCCAGCCTGACCCCTGAGACCATTCACCGACGAGATATTGATGATCCGACCCCAGCCTCGCTCGGCCATCTTCGACGAGACCTGCTTGGTCATGTTGAAGAGGCTACCCAGGTTCGTTGAAATTACGGCATTCCACTGCGCCAGCTCCATACGCCCGAACATCTTGTCACGGGTAATGCCCGCACAGTTGACCAGAATGTCAATCGGACCCGCCTTGGCTTCGGCCTCGGCAGCCAGGGCGACACAGGAATCATAGTCGGAAACGTCACCGGCAACGCAGATGAAGTCGTTGAAGCCAGCTTCCGACATGGCCTTGGTCCACTCTGCCGGCTTGTCAAACTCCGGATGGTAGGCGGCGACCACCTTGTGGCCAGCCTTGGCCAGTTCCTGGCAGATCGCCGTGCCGATTCCACCCATAGCACCTGTAACCAAAGCAACACGTTGCGTCATAGCTCTTTCCTTTTCTGTTGACGATTGAAACAATTGACGGCACTACGCCGCCAGGATTACAACACCTGCCGAAAATCCGGGACCTCGACTTCGGCACCCCCCCTGCAGGAGCACTGTTTGCCACCCATCCGGCGACCTAGCTGGCGCTGACTCTGACCGGGATCCCGGCGACGATCGCAGTCCCGATCAATCAACGCAGCCAACTGCCTATTCTGCATTGCAGCATCAGCGCTGTCAATGCCAAGAGTGCCCACAACCCTGCCCCAGGACGCGGCGAGCCCATCGGCATACCGGCCACTCCGCCGCCAGTACCGGGTCGCCTCGACGGCTATAATGTCGGCATGCACATCATCGTGATCGCCTGGCTGTACGTGACCGTGTTGATGGCACTGACCGAAACCAGTGTCGTCGCCGGCGTCCTGTCGCTGGTCTTCTACGGGCTGCTGCCGGTGGCCCTGCTGCTGTGGCTTTTCGGTGACCCGGCGCGGCGTCGGCGCGCCGCCCGCAGGCCGGAGCCGGCGAATCCCCGGGCCGGCAGCGCAGACGACGAAGTGCGTACGCCCGACCTTGACTAATCCGCCGACAACCAGATCAGCGAGGCCATGCGCCCCGTGACGCCGTCACGGCGGTACGAAAAAAAGCTCGCCTCCTGCACCACCGTGCAATAGCCGCCGCCATAGATGGCCTCGACACCGAGACGGCATAGGCGTTGGCGTGCGAGCAGGTAGATATCGGCCAGCCATCTGCCCACCGGCGCAGCGGCGCGCGGTGGATTTTCCACTCCCCGATCGCCCCCAACGAAACCCGGTTCAGATATCGGCACGGACCTGAACGCTGCTGCCGCCTCCCGATCCGCATCAAGGAACGCCGTCCGCACCTCGTTGCCAACTTCAAAAGCCAGCGGGCCGATGGCAGGCCCCAGATAGGCGATCAGGCTTCGGCCGGGAACACCCATGACGGCCACTGTCCGCTCCAGGATCCCTGCCTGCAGGCCGCGCCAGCCGGCGTGCGCGGCAGCAACGACGGCGCCAGCCCGGTCACAGAGCAAGACCGGCAGGCAGTCTGCAGTCATCACCGCGCAGACAACGCCAGGGTCGCGTGCAAAGGCCCCGTCGGCAACCACGACATCGGCCGAGCGCCTAGCGGCAACCGCATCTATGACCGTCGTACCATGCACCTGCTGTAACCAGCAGGGTGGGGCCGGCAGATATTGATCGAGCTGCTGACGATTGCGGACTACCGCCAAAGGATCATCGCCCACGTGATCCCCAACATTGAGGCTTTTAAACGGATGACCACTCACCCCGCCCTGGCGGGTCGTGATCAGACTGCGCACGCTCGCCGGTGCCGGCCAGTCGGGAACGATCCAGGTCGGGTTCAAGGGGCAAGGCTCAAAGGCGTCGGCCGGGATTGTCGCGTCACTGCTCGCCCAGGTCATCGTCGTCAGTCTCATCGCAACCAATCGCGATCACTTCAGCATTCTCGTCCCAAACCTCACCGCCATCTTCGTCGTCGTCACCCGCCTCGCGACCACGGGCGGCAAGGGCCGCCAGCCGCAGCGTCTTGATCAGCGCCGACATGTCCTCTGGCAATTCCGATTTCCAGAACATCGCTCGACCCGTCAGCGGATGAGTCAGTGCCAGGCGACACGCGTGCAGTGCCTGGCGAGGAAACGACGGTCCCCGCGGCACGCGGCTGGCACCGCCGCCGTACCCAGGGTCGCCCACCAGGGGGTGTCCGACAGCGGTCATGTGAACGCGTATCTGGTGCGTGCGCCCGGTTTCAAGCGCGCATTCGATCAGCGTGCAGGCGACGAACTGCTCCAGGACCCGGTAGTGCGTGCGCGCCGGCTTGCCCGTCTTCACCACGGCCATTCTCGTACGGAGGGTCGGATGCCGGCCAACTGGCGCATCAACGGTTCCTGAGCGGTCGATGATGCCGCGCGCCAGCGCACGATAGTGGCGCTGGACGCTGCGCGCCTGCAGTTGCCGCACCAGATCGGTCTGCGCCTCCAGTGTCTTGGCGACGACCATCAGGCCACTGGTATCCTTGTCGAGGCGGTGGACAATACCGGCCCGTGGCACCATGTCGAGCTGCGGCGCATGGAACAACAAGGCGTTGAGCAAGGTGCCACGCCAGTTGCCACTGCCCGGATGAACAACCAGACCGGCCGGCTTGTCGATGACGATCAGGCTGTCATCCTCAAACACCACCTGCAGGGGGATATCCTCGGGCGTAGACGATTCTGCGCGTTCATCGCTTGCCTCGGCGAGCTGGATGGTTTCGCCGGCCCAGAGTTTATGTCGTGGCTCAACGACTGGCGCCCCGCCCACCGCGACCCGCCCCTCGCGTATCCAGCCCTGCAGGCGGCTACGCGAATGCCGCGCCAGCAGGCGCGCGAGCACCTGATCAAGCCGTTGTCCGCTGGAATCTGCGGGCACGATCAAGGCAATTTGGAGGTTTGCGCTATAATCGCCGGGCCCGATATTCTGCCTTGGCGCACCCGCCGGCGATTTTCTTTTCTCTGGATCTCTCATCATGCGTAGTTTAGCGGTTATCGCAACGCTTTTTGTCGCGTCTCTGATCGCGGGCTGTGGACTTCTCCCGGAAAGCAAGGATGAAACCATCGGCTGGTCGGCCAACAAGCTTTACGCGGAGGCCAAGGACGCCCTCAACGAGGGTGCTTACGCCAGGTCGATCAAGTACTTTGAAAAGCTCGAATCGCGTTATCCCTACGGCCGCTACGCGCAGCAGGCGCAGATCGACATCGCCTACGCCTACTGGAAAGACCAGGAGCCGGCTTCGGCGATTGCCGCCTGCGATCGCTTCATCAAGCTGCATCCGAACCACCCCAACGTCGACTACGTCTACTACCTGAGAGGGCTGATCAACTTCAACGAAGACCTCGGCCTGCTCGGGGTCATCAGCAATCAGGACATGACGGAACGCGACCCCAAGGGTGCCCGGGAATCGTTTGACGCCTTCCGCGAACTGGTCACACGCTTTCCCGACAGCAAATACACGCCTGATGCGCTCCTGCGCATGAAGTACCTGGTCAATGCCCTGGCCTCGCTCGAGCTGCATGTCGCCCGCTACTACATGAAACGCGGCGCCTATCTGGCGGCAGCCAACCGGGCCCAGTACGCCGTCTTGAACTATCCGGAGGCGCCGGCAACCGAGGAAGCGCTGTTCATCATGGTCAAGGCCTATGACTCGCTCGGCCTCACCGATCTGCGTGACGACGCCGAACGCGTGATGCGAAAGAACTTTCCCAACAGCGTATACTATGTTCGCGGCCTCGAGCGCAAGGAGCCGTGGTGGAAACTCTGGTAGGACTGCCGTCCCGCCGCTGCTGCAGAGGCAATCAATGCCGCACGATTCATCGCTACACGACCGGTTGACCGCTTCAGACCGACTGCTTGATCGCCAGGACGGCCTGGTTGCGCAGGGTCCTCAGCAAGGATAACTCCTTTTCGGAAATCACGATCTCGCCTGCCAGGGCACGGTCGGCATAGATCATGGCCACCGCATTCCCCTTGATGCAGAGCGGAAAAACGACGAACGTCTCGGCGGCCACCGCCTTGCGGAACCACTCCGGGATGCGCGCCGAGATCTTGGGGTCGTTGGTATCGCTGATCAGGATATCAACCCCGTTGGCAAGCGCCGCATGAAAGATATCCGGTGCAAACACCAGTGAAAACCTGAAGCGCCTGGCAATCTCCAACGCATCGGGACCAAAGCCGAAGCGACCCAACATCGAATTGCTGCGCGCCTCACGGATACACAGGATGACGCGCTTGAACCCTTTCGCCCGGTAAATCGTTTCGAGCGTGATCCGCAGAACATCGTTCAGCTTGAAGTCGCTGACCAGGGCATTGCTCACCTCCTGTATGCCGGCCAACAGAATCACTTCGCTGGCGACGGTAGCAGTCACGGAAACGGCTTCAACGCCGTGCTTGACCACCGGGTCGCCCGCTGCCGCCGCTGGAATGACGTCCGAAAGTAGCGTGCCGTTCAACCCATCGTCAGCGGCCGGCGTCGCCTCGACCGTTGACGAACCGCTCTGGGCTCCGCCCCAGGCCCTGATCTGCCTGCCAAAGCGCGTCTGCTGCAGATTCAGGTGAATGCTGCGGGCAAACTGCGCCATCTGTTCAAGCGACTTGTCCAGGGATCTGCGCAACTGCTGCTCGTCGAGGGCGATGGCCTCGCCGAAGCGCGTCGCGATCGTCCGTAGTTCCTTCTGCTGCCGCTCGGCTGCCGTATCAGCGATCACCGTGCACAACTCATTCGACAGCGCCGAGAGAACGCGCAAGCGATCCTCAGGGTTGAGCGGGCGACGAATACTGCCCGCCGGAAGCCGGCGCATGCTGTTGACGATCAGCCTCGGAAATCCCCAGGCCTGGGCAATTCCGACGCCAAGGTCTTCGAAAGATATCCCCAGCACCTGCAGCGCGGCAGCTTCTTCAGAGCAGCCTTTCTGCAACAACGCGCGCCTGATTTCGGCGCTTTCTTCGGGAAAGTAATACTGGCTCAGCAGACGGCCCAGGTTGTGGAACATCGAGCAGATGAATACCTGCTCGATGTCCTGGCGCGAGGCACTGCTGCTGCCGATTTCCCTGGCCAGCACACCCGCCAGATTGGCCCGCAGGAACTCATCCTTGAGCTGAGTGGCGTTGTCCTTGTGCTGCAGGTGCTCGAGGAGGAGCACCGTGATGGCAATACTGCGCACTGCATCGAGGCCGAGAACGACCACTGCGCGCGAGACGGTACTGATGTTGCCACCCCCTGCCTGCTGGTAGTAGACCGAGTTGACCATCCGCAGGAGCTTGTTGGTCAGCGAGAAATCCTTGAGGATCGCGTTCGACACTTCGGAAATGCTCTGATTCTCCGAGGCCGTAATCCGGTTAATCGCCCCGACCGACTCCGATAGAGCCGGAAAATCGCTCTTGTGCCGCATCCGCCGCAGCAGGAAGTCGATCGTGCTCTGCCTGGAATCGGTGGCAGCCGCCGCGGCTTCCGGCTCAAGGTAGTCGTCCAGCGCCTCGCGCATCTGCGCCGCGGATTCGTATCGACTCTCCGGATCACGCGCCAGCGCCCGATGCAGGAGATGCACCAGGCGCTCGTCAAACAGGCTGCTGGTTGCCGGCGGGAGCCGGATGTCCTCGCTGCTGATGCGCTTCATCACCTGCTGGACGTGATTGCCCGGAACCGCGCGCTCACCGGTCAGCAACTCGTAAAAAACCAGGCCAGCAGAAAAAATGTCAGACCGCTCGCTGCTCACGCGCTGCGAAATGTATTCCGGTGCCATGTAGGCGGGCGTCCCAGTCAGCTGTCCGCCGTCGTTCGCCACCGCCTCAACACGCGCTGCGATACCAAAATCCATCACCCGCGGCACCCCCTCGTCGTCGATCAGAATGTTGCTCGGCTTGAGGTCACGATGAATGATTCCCGCCGCATGCGCGTGGGTGATCGCATCGATGATCGGCTGCATGATCGCGATCGCCCGGGTCGGCGTCAGTGCGCCGCCGGCCTTCAGGTACTCGGCAAGATTCTTGCCCGGCACATACTGGAAAACAAGATAGAGCTCCCCCCGCTCCTCGGCCGCCTCGAAAATCGGAACGATGCTCGGGTGCCGCAACTGGCTGACCATCCGCGCCTCTGCCAGCAACTGGCGGTTCTGCGATGCATCCGGGTGAGCGAAGTGCACCGTCTTGATCGCCACCTGCCGCTGCAGATGCGGATCACGCGCGAGATAAACGATGCTTTGGGCGCCACGACCCAGCTCACGCACGATCTCGAAACGCCCAATGTGCTTGCTCATGTCTCTTCCTCTGCCGGTGCATCCTCTGCCGGCGCAAGCTCTTCGAGATCACCGAGACGCAACTGTGCTTCGATCACCGGCAGCGCTTCAACCCCTTTCAGCTTGCGCTCGATCTGTCGCGTCCTGACGCCCGCCGATTCGATGCTTCGGCTTGCCTGCTCGAGCTTGCGCCGGGTTAACTCCAGGGCCTCGCCGAACTTGCCAAACTCGGTCTTGACCGCACCCAGGACCGCCCACACCTCGGACGAGCGGCGCTCGATGGCCAGCGTGCGGAAACCCATCTGCAGACTGTTGAGCAGGGCGGCCAGCGTCGTCGGCCCTGCAATGCAGATTCTCAGATCGCGCTGCAGGCTATCAACCAGCCCCGGTCGCCGCAGCGCTTCTGCGTACAACCCCTCGGTCGGCAGATAAAGGATCGCGAAATCGGTCGTGTACGGCGGCTCGACGTACTTGTCGCGAATCTTTCTCGCCTCGTCGCGAAGGCGCACTTCCAGCGCCTTGATCGCCGTCTCGAGCGCCGCCGGATCGGCTCGCTCCTGCGCATCGAGCAGGCGCTGATAGTCCTCGAGTGGGAACTTCGCATCGATCGGCAGCCACACCGGCCGTTGTTCGTCCTCGCCCGTCGCCAGCCCGGGCAGACGTATGGCAAACTCCACCCGATCGGGACTGCCTGGCCGGGTGGCCACGTTCTTGCCATATTGCTCGGCAATCAGCAGTTGATCCAGCAGCGCCTCCAGCTGCACCTCACCCCAGGTACCGCGCGTCTTGACGTTGGTCAGGACCCGCTTCAGGTCGCCAACGCCAGTGGCCAGCGTCTGCATCTCGCCAAGCCCTCGATGGACCTGTTCGAGGCGATCGCTGACCAGCTTGAAGGATTCACCAAGCCGCTGCTCGAGCGTCGCATGCAGCTTTTCATCGACTGTTCGACGCATCTCTTCGAGCTTGAGCGCATTGTCGCTCTGCATCGCGGCGAGCCGTGCCTCAAGGGCCAGCCGCAGGCTCTCGAAACGCTGCTCATTGCTGTTGGTCAGGCGCGACAGTTGCTGCGCAAAGGACTCCAGTTGCTGCGCCTGCAACTTGCCGAGTTGGGCCAGTTGTGCAGCCAGTGTCTGTGCCAGGCGGCTCAGCGACAGCGACTGCTCATCCCGGTCGCCGCGCGCGGCTTTTGCCGCCTCCTGCCGTCCCTGGGCCAGTTCCTGGCGCAGTTCGCGCTCGAATCGATCAAGACCGCCCTGAATGTCGCGCCAGCGCGAGTCAAGCATTGCGCGCGCCAGCCCGGCGCGTACCAGCACCACGAACTGCAGCGCGATCAGCACGATGCCGATCGCCAGCGCGACGTAAAGCAGGCCGCCCTCAGTCATCCGCCGCATCTTTCAGGAAAGGTCTGCACGGCCCCGCACCGGGGCCCTATTTCAAGGACAGGACAACCCGGCTTTCCTTGCCCGGTGCGGCCGATTCCGACTTGCCGTCCGATACTGCGAGCTTCGCCGGCAGCAGGAACAGACGTTCCGAGGGAACCTCATGCGCAACCAGCCAGTCAAGCACGGCTTTCGCCCGCCGATCGGCAAGATGACGCAGGTCCTCTTCATCAACGATGGAGTTGGCCAGGATCAGCTTCTCCATTTCCTCTACCGGCAGCCCCTTCACCAGGCCAATCAGATTGCGCGGCTTGGGAAATTTTTCGGCGCGGTAGACCTGCTCAAGCAAGACCGGGTACTCTTTCGAGCTGACCTCGACAGCGTCCGCCGAGCCGCTCTCGACGGCTTTCTTCGTCAGCTCCTCCCGTTTCAATGCCCGCACCTTGCCCTCCAGACGAGTGCGTTTCAATCCCTCGGGGTCGCTCTCCGAGTCCGCATGCCCTTCGATTTCAAGCCGGAGCGCCGGCCGGTCGAGCAACGCCCTGGCCAGATTCTCCAGGCGCTGCTGCGACGCCTGCGTGATCGCCGCTCGTCCGGCATCGAATTCGATTTGCGACAAATCCTCGCCACCGGCGAAAACCGACCCCAGCAAGGCAAAGGGCGAGGTCACTGCCTTGACCAGCAGGTTCATTATCACCTTGACAACCAGACCGCCGATACTGAACTCCGGATCATCGAGCGAACCGGCCATCGGCAGATTGATGTCGATCTCGCCTCTCAGGTTCTTGAGCAGGGCCACGGCAAGGGTAACCGGCAGCTTGGTGGCGTCGGGGCTTGCGACCGCTTCGCCGAAGGTGAGCTGATCAAGAAACACCCGGTTCTCGGCGACCAGCTGCCTGTTCTCGATCTTGTACTTGACGAACAGCGACAACTTGCCTTTTTCGATCGCATAGCCAGCATACTTTGCCGAATACGGCGACAGCGAGGTCATCTCGATGCCCTTGATATCGGCCTGCAGGTCGAGATAGGGGACAGCCGACAGCGGGTTGAGTCGCCCGCTGACGTTCAGCGGCGCGATATTGTCATAACTGCCGCGCAGCTCGAGAGTTGCGACGCTGTCAGCCGCCGATGACAGCCCGCTGATGGTGCCACCGATTTTCTTCAGATTCGCCGAGTAATTCGGCTTGATGAAATTGTCGCTGAACCTGATATCGCCACCCTGCAGCGTGATTTTCCCGATCTTTACCGGCAGCGGCGACTTGCCGGTGGCAGCCACCGGTGCGACGGCCTTGCCTTCCCCGGCAACCACCGCTGGCGCCACCGGTGCCGCTTCGCTCTGGCGAACAATCTGCAACAGGTTGAGCTTGCCTTCACGATTGATGATCACACGGGCGAAGAAATCGGCCAACGCCACTTCGCCGATCGACACCGAATCCGGATTCAGACGCAGGTCGAGCCTGGCCAGATAGAGGGACTTCCACTTCAGGAAATCGGCAGAATTGATTTTGTCGACCGCGTAGAAATCGCCCACCGTCACCTGCCCGGTGAACCCCCCACTCAGCCCCGTGCGATCTGCCGCCGCTGTGGGCTCCTGACGCAGCTGGACGGCACCGTCCAGAGCCACCTGGCCACGCGTGACATCGATGTTCAAGTGCTCGGTAAAGTAAGGCTGCAACGGGAGCAGTTGCAGGGCCTTGACCGCCACCTTGAGGTCTGCAGCAAACGGGAAGGCCTGGATGTTGCCACCCGCCTCGATCTCGCCCTTTCCATTCAGCCTGAAACGGGTCGTCAACTTGGCGATGCTGCCGGGCTTGGTGGACAGATTCTCGGCGTCGACGCTCATCCCCTCAATCGTATGCGTCGCAGCCGGCGACACGGCAGCATCCTCGAAGCGCAGTGCGATGTCTTCGCCATGAAACTTGCCGACGGTCAACTTCCAGGGAGCCGCGGCATCCTTCTGCGAGGCCGCGACAACGCGCAAGGCAGGGGGCTGCACAAAGTCGATGCTGCCGTTAGCAGCGCGCCGGATCAGCAGCCCGCCGCCACGACCGGCCACTTCATCGATCACCACTTCGCGCTGCGCGAGATCGAGCCGTCCTCCCTTGACCGAAGCAGCGTTGCCCTTGATCCACGGCTCAGCCTGCAAGCGCCACACCGCATCGAACTCGGCCGGTGTGCCACCCTTGCTGGCGAGCTTTTGCACGCTCAGATCAAGCCCTTCGATACTCGCGTTGAACGGCTTGCCATGCGACTCGTCCAGCCAGCGGAGGGCGCCGCCCGTTACCTTCAGCTCACCCAGTGACCACTCTGGCGGCGCAGACTTGTCCGGAGTTTTTGTTTCGGGCGCGGCAGCCCCGCGCGCCGCGAGCTCCCGGCTGAAGAACTCGATCCAGTTGATTGTTCCCTGCCGACTGACCCGCGCATGAATCTCGGGAGAATCGACTGACACGCGGTCGATCACGAACTGCTGGCGCAGCGGATCAAGCGTACCGACGAGCAGCTCCAGACGCTTGAGAGAAACCAGTGGCGCGCCGGAAGGATCTTTGACCTCCACATCGTTGATCACCAGGCTGCCCGAGAGTGCGAGCGCCGACGGAGTACCTGCCTGCCGCCGGAAGCTGAGCTTCAGATCACTGTCGAGCACACCGGAAACCCACTGGATTGGCAAGCGTAGCGGCAGGTAATCGAGATACTTGCCCAGTTGCAGGTCACGAAAATCAAGCGCCAGTTCGCTTTCCATGGCCTCGGCGAAGGGTTTGCTCCTGCCCTGGACGATCAGCGGAGAACCATTGATCGACGCCGAGAACGCCGGCTCAACGAAGATCTCGGTGGCAGCGGGCAAGCTCGAGACAAAGGGCAAGGCAATGGTGACATCGCTGATGACGTGCTTTTCGCCAAGCAACTGGTCTTCGAAGTCGATCTTGCCGCCGCTGATCTGGATGTTGTTGAGCGAGAACGCGGGCGTCGGGTCGTCGGACGGCGGCCTCGCCAGGAACTCGTCGATCAGGTCAGAGAAGTTGAAGCGTCCGTCAGGCAGGCGGACGACCCGCAACGCCGGACCGACGAGCTTGAGCTCACTGATCACCGGCCCGCCACGAAAGATCGAACTGGACTCGACGTTGAAGTACAACTGTTCAAAGCCCGCCGCCTTGCCGCTGCCGTCCTTCTCCTGGACCGCAAGGCCGTCAACTTGCACCGAAAGCGTGTAGGGGTTTATGCTCAGGCCTTCGACGGTCACCGGTCGTTGCAAGGCCTTGGCAAGCTGGTCGACCAGGATCGATTTGAAGACCGGTGGCAGAACCAGAAACCCGAGCACGCCGATGACGAGCAAGACCAGCGCGATGCGCAACCCGTATTTCTTGATGCTCCTGGAAGCAGTCGCGCTGGATGCAGCGGTTGTTTCAGTCATGGCAACGGACCACAGGCTGGCTGGGGAAAGCGTCAATTTAGCACGAAGAGGCGTTGCCCGCCTGAAAGCGAGCCGCGGATCGCGCGGCCGGCGCCCGCTGGCCACCAGCGGTCTCCAGGCGCTGACGCCAACCCGTTCCCGGCAACAGGGACAATGAATTCGTCTTTGCCGCCCAGGGTCGTCGTCGTCGATGACAGCGACCTGATGCGAACGTTGCTGCGCGGCATCCTGCGCGATAACGAATACCAGGTCGTCGGCGAAGCGAAGAACGGGATCGGCGCGCTCGAACTCGCCGAACGCCTGCGGCCTGACATCATCTGCATGGACGTGATCATGCCCGAGATGGGTGGCCTCGAAGCGCTGCAGACGATCAAGGCAATGCACCCCGAAATCATCGTCGTGATGCTGACCGACAGCCCAACGGTGGAAAACGTCCGCGAATCGATTCAGGGCGGCGCCAGTGGCCCGATCATCAAGCCATTCAACCCCGGCAAGGTGCTCGACACCATCGGCCGGGCCTGGCAGTCAGCCAGGCGACCCGCCGCGCCACCACAAGCGCTCTGAAGCCGCCTTCAGAAGCTGTTCTTCCACTCGCGCAACGCGGCAAATACCGCCACCTCATCCGCCGCCGCAGGCGCCCGGCGGCGCGCTGATGCTGCCACTTCCGGTTCGCCGCACCGCAGGAAGGGGTTGCTCGCCTTTTCAATCGCCATCGTCGAAGGCACCGTCGCCAAGCCGCTGGCGCGAGCCCGTGCGACCTCGTTGACCCGGCTTTGCAGCCGACGATTACCGGGCTCGACCGCCAGCGCGAAGCGCAGGTTCGCCTGGGTGTATTCATGTGCGCAAAAAACCGCCGTCTCATCCGGCAGCGCCGCCAGCCGCGCCAGCGAATCGGCCATCTGCGCCGCTGTCCCTTCGAAAAGACGGCCACAGCCGCCGGCGAACAAGGTATCGCCACAGAACAGGCAGCCTGCGCCATAATACGCAATGTGCCCCAGCGTATGTCCGGGCACCGCGATTACCTGAAACTCGACGTCACAGGCCGCGATGCGCACCGTCTCGCCGCCAGATAACGGCCTGCTGAGGCCGGTAATCGACTCCGCCGCCGGGCCGAAGACCTCGGCCGGATAGTGCGCCAGCAGTTCCGCCACCCCGCCCTGATGATCGGCATGGTGATGGGTGACCAGGATGCTGGCCAGCGACAGCCCCTCCCGGTCAAGCAGATCGAGCACCGGGCGCGCATCGCCAGGATCGACGACCGCGGCTGATGCGCCTTTGCGCAGCAGCCAGATGTAGTTATCCTTGAAAGCCGGAATACGGATGACGTTGAACATTGCTGGATTTTGGAAGAACTGCAGAAAATGTCAATTCCCGGCCTCGACACCTGGCTGCAAAGCCCGCAAGGGCGCTATGTCATGGCCTGGGAGCAAGCCAGGATCGATGCCGTGGTGGCCGACCTTTTCGGCTACCACGCGCTCCAGCTGGGTCTGCCGCAGCGCGAACTGCTGCTCCACAACCGCATCCCCCTGCGCCAGGTGGTCAGCGACTCAGGCAGGGTTGACGTCCGCTGCGACCTGCGGCAACTGCCCTTCGCCGCGCACAGCATCGATCTGGTGGTGATGGCGCACGCACTCGAATTCCATGACGACCCGCACCAGATTCTGCACGAAGTCGAGCGCGTCCTGATTCCCGAAGGGGAACTGATCATCACCGGGTTCAACCCTATCTCGATCTGGGGCCTGCGCCAACGGCTTCCCAACTGCCCTGGCGACTTCCCCTGGCACGGTCATTATCTCTCGGTACGACGTCTCAAGGACTGGCTGCAACTGCTGGGCTTCGAGGTTGAACGCGGCAGCTTTGGCTGTTACGCGCCGCCGTGCACCCATGAACGCTGGCTGCAGCGCTGGCACTTCATGGAATCCGTCGGCGATCGCTGGTGGACGTTTGCCGGCGGCGTTTACCTCCTGCGCGCGATCAAGCGCGTGCATGGCATGCGCCTGATACTGCCGAGCTGGAAACAGCAGAGGTCGCCACGCAAGGCCCTGTCCGCCGTCAGCAAGAAGGAAGCGCCGCATGAGCGATGAAGACGTCGTGATCATCCACGCCGACGGCGGCTGCCGAGGCAACCCGGGACCCGGCGGCTGGGGGGCGCTGCTGCAAGCCGGAGACCGCGAGAAGGAACTCTGGGGAGGGGAAGCGGCCACCACCAACAACCGGATGGAGCTGACTGCGGCCATACGCGCACTCGAAGCGCTCAAGCGACCCGCAACCGTTCATCTGCATACCGACTCGCAGTACGTGCAGAAAGGCATCAGCGAGTGGATTCGCAACTGGAAGCGCAACGGCTGGCGCACCGCCGACAAGCAGCCGGTGAAGAACGCCGACCTCTGGCAACGCCTTGACGAACTGGCTGCCCGGCACCAGATCAAATGGTGCTGGGTCAAGGGGCACGCAGGACACGCCGGCAACGAACGAGCCGATGCTCTGGCCAATCGTGGAATGGACGAACTGCAGCGCACCCTCAACTCCCAATAACCCAGGCAACGGAGAGCGCCCATGCGCCAGATCTTTCTCGATACTGAAACAACCGGCCTCGAGCACAAGCAGGGGCACCGGATCATCGAAATCGCCGGCGTCGAGATGCGCAACCGGCGACTGACCAACCGCCACTTCCACAGCTACCTGAATCCGGAACGGGAGATCGACACCGGCGCCCTCTCGGTGCACGGAATCAGCCGCGAATTTCTCCTCGACAAGCCGCGTTTTGCCGACATCGCTGCCGAATTTCTCGACTTCGTACGCGGGGCCGAACTGGTCATCCACAACGCCGCTTTCGACGTCGGCTTCCTCAATGCCGAGCTCGCCCTGCTTGACATGGCCCCCGTTGACACGGTCTGCCACGCGATCTGCGACACCCTGCGCATGGCCAAGGAGCTTTACCCCGGCAAGAAGAACAACCTCAACGCACTCTGCGAACGCTACGGCGTCGACAACTCGCACCGCACCCTGCATGGCGCCTTGCTCGACGCGGAGATTCTGGCCGAGGTCTATCTCGCGATGACCCGCGGCCAGGAAAGCCTGATCATCGATCTCGGTGACGATCATTCGGGTGGGATTGAGGCTGCCCGCAGAACGTCGTGCAGCAGCCAGGCCCGCACGCAGATCGTCAGGCGCGCCAGCCCGGATGAACTCGCCGAACACGAGCAGGTATTGGCCGCCGTCGAACAGGCGAGCAAGGGCCAGTGTCTGTGGCTGCACACCGGGACCGGTCGCTGATTCGACGTGAGGCGATTGCCAGCAATCGCTCGATCACATGCCGACCGAGGGTGCGCCGCCCACACCCCAGCTTTACGCAGCGCGCGCCGCGACCGGCGTCAACAGAGCGCTGTTCGTGCGAGAAAGTACCGTGAATCAGCTGTCGCCGGGGGTTTCGGGCGTCCGCCTTGGCCGTCGAACGTGTCGTTTCGGCGGGCGCGCTTCAGGCGAGCGGGCCTCAGGCTGGGCGTCCGAGACTGTTTCAGGCCGGGCAGCGGGCGGCCGCGGGTCGGGCCGCGGGCCAGGGGGCCGTGGTCCGGTCTTCCGTTGTTCCGGACGCCGGCCGGTGCCGGGTGCACCCTGGCGCCTCTCCTGTTGCCGATCGGGCTGTCTGTCCAAAGGCCGGTCCGACTCACGGTTTCCCGGAGCGAGCGTGATCTCGATCTCGATAATTTCATCCCATTGCTCGTCAGTGCGATCGCGCTCGGGGATGCTGAGAAGTTCGCGGAGCCGACGCCGCGGATCCAGAGGGGGCGTTTCATTCATGCTGCCATTATGACTCACACAGCCGCTGTCGTTCAACAAGCATGAACGTTACGGGCGGGCAAGAGGGTCAATAACCGGCCCAAGGCCACCTGAAACGGCCCCGGCTGCGGGAAAAAGCAATCGCGGCGGTGCGGCACGAGGAAAGGCGCAGGAAAAAGGCCCGCTGCGAGGCGGGCCTTTTAATTCCCCGACACCCCGGAGTAACCCAAGGATCGGCGGACTCGATGCTGCCGGTAACCGCGGCAGGAAACCGGCGAATGATCAGTGCTGAGCCCGCAGGCTGGCAGCAAAAGTGGTCTGCAGAACTTCCGGAAACTGAAAGCGTACAAGGGTATCGTGGATATCTGCCTCGTTGATGCCGCCACTGCCATCCTGAAAGCGGATTCCGAGCGGTCGACCGTTGGCAGCCAGGGTGGCGAAAGCAAAGCGCCAGCGCTGCGCTTCAGCCAGCCGCTCGCGCAGCTCGTTTTCATTGCTGATTTCCACACCCGCCTGCTTGAGTGAATCGAGGAACTGGTCAAAAGACTCGCTGCTTAAGCTACCCATTATCTTGTTCTCCTGTCGAAGTGTACCTGCATGCCACCCATGGACCGAATAACGCTCGCTCCGGATAGCGGTTGACAAGAACCATCAAGAAAACCACTATCGCCGATCGAAGGCGCCGACCGTTGTGGATTGGCGCTGCGGTCGCCGTCCCGGAAACGTCCGGCGACGCCGCAAGCGTATAGAATGCGGCCATGACTCAGTCGCGGACACGCATGCCGAAAAGCCACCCATGCCTTGAGCTCCTTGCCCCGGCCAGGAACGCGGACTTCGGTATCGAAGCAATCGTCCACGGTGCCGACGCCGTCTACATCGGCGGACCAGCCTTTGGCGCCCGCGCCAGAGCGGACAATTCGGTCGCCGACATCGAGCGTCTTGCGAGCTACGCGCATCGCTACCATGCGCGCGTCCTGGTCGCACTGAATACCCTGCTCAAGGACGAGGAACTCGAACCGGCACATCGCCTGATCTGGCAACTGCACGCTGCCGGCGCTGACGCCCTGATCATTCAGGACATGGGTCTGCTCGAACTCGACCTGCCGCCAATCCAGTTGCACGCCAGCACACAGACCAACATCCGCTCAATCGAAAAAGCCAGATTCCTCGCAGACGTCGGCTTTTCGCAGATCGTTCTGGCGCGCGAACTGGCGCTCGATCAGATCCGAGCCATTGCCGCAGAAACCAGCGCCGTGCTCGAGTTCTTCGTGCACGGCGCCCTCTGCGTCAGTTACAGCGGCCTATGCAACCTCAGCTACGCCCAGACCGGCCGCAGCGCCAACCGTGGCGACTGTTCGCAGGCCTGCCGGCTGCCCTACTCGCTGGCCGAGCAGAACGGTCAACTCATTGCCGCCAACCGGCACCTGCTGTCGATGAAGGATAACCATCAAGGGGATAACCTGCGCGCTCTGATCGACGCCGGAATCAGCTCGTTCAAGATCGAGGGACGTCTGAAGGACCTCGCCTACGTCAAGAACGTCACGGCGTATTACCGCCTGCTGCTCGACGAAATCCTCGCCGAACGCGCCGACTGCCGGCGCAGTTCATCGGGTGACAGCCGCTTCCTGTTCACGCCGCAGCCCGAGAAGACCTTCAACCGCGGCGCCACCGACTACTTCGTGACCGGCCGCAAGGGCGATATCGGCGCTTTTGAATCGCCCAAGTTCATCGGCGATGAAATCGGCACGGTCAGCCGGCTGGGACGCGACAGCTTCGAGCTGAGCAGCCAGACACCACTGCACAATGGTGATGGGATCACCTGGTTCGACGCCGCGCAGGAAGTCCATGGCCTGGCGATCAACCGGGCCGAAAAATTCGACCGCGGCTATCGCCTGTTCCCGCAACTGCGCGACGGCAAACCGCTTCCCCCCGAGCTTCAGGTTGGCACCCGGATTTACCGCAATCGCGATCAGGCATTCGAACGTCAGCTGGCAAAGAAGTCGGCCGAGCGCAGGGTCCCGGTTGGCCTGCGCCTGACCGACCATGCCGAGGGCTTCACCCTGACGATGACCGATGACCAAGGCCTCAGCGGTGCCGCCAGGCTTGCTCACGTCATGGAAGTGGCGCAAGACGGCGAACAGGCGCGGACGACGGTACGCCAACAGCTCGGCCGACTGGGCAACACGCTCTACGCCGCGACGAGCATCGTCGTCGAGTTCGCCGCGGACTGGTTTCTTCCGGCAACGGTGCTCAACCAGTTGCGGCGTGACGCCGTTGCCGCTCTCGACGCCGCCCGCCTCGCGGCCTACCAGCGGCCGCCACGCCGCCAGCCGCTCGAGCCACCACCGACCTATCCCGAGCACTCGCTTGACTACCTGGCCGGCGTGTGCAACCAGAGAGCACGCGCCTTCTACGCCCGCCACGGCGTGCAGGTGATCGAACCCGCGTACGAATGCGGCCAGGAAAAGGGCGAGGTATCGCTGATGATTACCAGGCACTGCCTGCGCTACAGCTTCAATCTGTGCCCGAAGCAGGTCAAGGGACTGCGCCCCGATCCGATGATCCTGATCAACGGCAACGAAAAGCTCACCCTGCGCTTCGACTGCAAGGCCTGCGAAATGCACGTCGTCGGCAAGCTTAGGAAGCAGCGAACGCTGCGCCTCAGCGAGAAATGGCCGACCGTGTGAATCGCCGGCGGCCTCAACCCGAAGCCGATGTCGGCTCACCACCGCTCAGTAATGCGGCGGCAGCTCCTCGCGCGGGGACTGCTCGCCCGAAGCGGCCAGAACGTCCTGGAGTTGTTGTTGCAGCTGGCGCAGTTGCCGCTGCAACAGTTCGATCTGCTGCTGCTGTCGGTAAACAGTGAGATTGACTTCTTCCATCAGATCCTCGGCCAGGCTGATCCGGGACTCGAGTTCGACAAGACGTTGTTCCATCGTAGATTCTCTGGGCAGGATCAGCCGGGCTCGACGTCGAGGCGGTTAATGATCGGCGTCAGGGCATCGACAGGATATACCATCGGAATCATCTGGTCGTTAACGCGGGTGAATACGCCGACCTGATCCAAATTGGCGCTGAACAGCACATGGTGATTGGCGATGCCATCGACGTTGAGCCAAAGCGTGTCTTGGCGATCCATCGGCGTATGGCCAACGATGAAAGGGGTGCCCTTGTCGAGTTGCAGCGCGCGCCGAAAATGCTTGACATCACTCCGACCGTAACCCTGAGGCCTGTTCGGCCGGCGCAGGCGATTGTTGATCAGTTCGAGGATCAGCGACGGATGACGGTGGATATTCACCAACATCTCCTTGCTGACCCTGGTCGTGGGTGCTGCGGCGTGGCAAGCGACAAAGTCCCTCGAAGCGACCACGTAGGGCAACAGCCGGTAAAACTCGCCCATGGCTTTAAGGTAAGCGGCACCCCGCCGCTCGCTGAGTTCCTTCGCCCACAGCAAGCCCTGCGGAATCCCGTCCTTCGACATGTCCTCGGAAAACGAGTCGTGGTTGCCGCGAACATAGAATACCTGCGCCGGAAAACACAGCTTGAGCTTGAAGATCAGGTCCATCAGCAGCATCGAGCTGTCCATCTCCCTGAGTTGCCCGTCTACTTCTGAATGCACCGCATCGCCAAGAATGACCAGGGCGGCCGTGCCCTCATCCAGCGCATCGAGAAAAGCGTTCTGGCTCAAGACTGTCAGCAGGTTGTCGATCTGGGCATGCATGTCTGCGACCAGAATCGGGGTGAGCGCCTTGGGCAGTACCAGCAATCCGCCGGGCAATCCTCTGTCGTCTGTGGCGCGATAAACCTCCCTCTTGAGCACGTCATTGACCGCTTCGATGAGCTGCAAAGCGTCGTCCCTGGGCAATAGCTCGATCGGACCGCCGAAGATTTCGCGCAGCCGTCGGAACTTGCTTTCGCGGATCCACATCGCTTTAGCGGGTGCCGGTCCAATCGAGGTGCCAAGGTCGCTCAAATTGCGAAATATCAAAGCGTCACGGCCATAGATGACCACCAGATGTTGCTCGTCGACAGCTGCGGGGTAGTCGAACAACGCTTGCTGGACCTCGTCGCCCGAACCCAGGGACAGCCATGATTTTGGTGACAGGCGTAGAAAGCCGTTGATCCGGCGACGATGGGCGCTGGGATCGACGATGATGAAGCTGTTCAGTCTGACCAGTTCACCGTTCTCGTTGAGTCGCGTCTCCGGGTAGAGATGAAGCCGTTTGTCGTTGAAACCGAGCGAAATCTCGATCGGCTGGCCATCGAGGGGAACACGCACCTTGGTACTTCCCAGCCGGTAGGCGTCGCCCAGCTTGAGGTTATGTCCCCAACCGAAGCCCAGTCGGGCAAGAGCCGCTCTCAGCCGCACCAACAGGCTCGACAGCTTGAACCAACGTCGCGCGGCAATCCGCTTCACGGCGGCGATTGTGGTTCGCGGAAACGGTGCGGACGGCCGTCCATCCCCTCGCGGAGATACACCTTGAACCCCTGCTGGTGAAGATACTCGGCAACGCGGCGAAATACGTCAAGTTGAGCAGCACAGATCTCCAGGCTGAGTTGAGCATCGACCGGGTGGGTGCTGTGGCGAGCTCGTTCAGTACGCCGCTCAAAGACCACTTCCGCAGGAGGCAGGAGAAACTCAAACACATAACGGCGATACCAGTCGACCGAAAAGAAAAAGCGCTTGCGAGGCGGCAGCACGATACGATCGAAATCGACAGGGGGCAGCGGATCGCGATCCAGGAACTCGGCATCAAAAACCGACACCGCGTTGGCCAGGCCCCGAAACGGTAGGCCCAGATGAATCTCCCGCGGGCGCACGGACAGGATTTCGGATCGCCACCAGTGCTTTCTGCCAAGGTCCAGATAGCCCTCCTCCGACCAGCCACCCAGACGCACGATCAAGGTACTCTTGCCCGCGCCGGGAGGGCCGGTCACCAGGATCTGGCCAAACCGGATGTCGCCCGGAAAGTCGATTCCCTTGAAATGCTGCAGCGCTTCGATGGGCTGCGTTGAAAGCTCTGACATGGCTGCAGGCACAAGCAATCAGTTAAAGGTGGCCGGCAAGGTCAAGCCGAAGGTGAGAGTCGCGATCATTTCAGGAAAAAGCTGCTCTCAGGAGATAGAAAATGACAGCTCCCAGGAGAGCCCCGACGGGAACGGTGATGAACCACGAAGCGATGATGCCGCCGACCACCCGCAGGTCGAGGGCGCCGACACCGCGAGCGATACCGACACCCATCACCGCACCGACTGCGATGTGGGTAGTGGACACCGGCAGCCCCAAGCCGGAAGACGCCACGGTCACGAACGCGGCAGCGACGGTTGCACAATAGGCGCGGGTTGGAGTCAGCTCGGTGATGCCGTGGCCCAGGGTAGCCATCACCTTGTAACCGTAGGTTGCCAGGCCGGCAACAATGCCTAAACTGCCGATTAACAATATCAACGGGGTGATTGCCGAACTGGCGGATACCTCCCTCGTCACTATGATCTGAATGACCACGGCCATCGGACCAATGCCATTGGCCACCTCGTTCGAACCGTGCGCAAAAGCCATCGCCGCGCCGGTGAACACCATCTGCGGCATGAACAACCGCTCGACGCTGGCGTATTGGGAGGCTCTGTCGGCGTAATCATCGAGCGTGATGCGGTTCATCATCAGCCTAACGGCAACGCCCAGGAGGACGCCAATCGCGACCGCGAGGGTCTGACCCTCAATGCCGCCAAGACTGATGTTTACATGTTTGAGACCCTTGCTGATGGTGATCAGCGAGACGATCCAGCCGACCAGGAAGGCATACATCGGGCCCCATTGCCGCGCCTTCGCGATGGGATCCACGGTATTGAAAATCAGCTTGCGGATACTCATGGTCAGCAGCAAGGCGACGGCACCGCCCAGAATCGGCGAGAGGAACCAGCTGGCGACGATTTCGCCCATCATATCCCACTGGACCGCGTCAATGCCCAGTGCCGCGACACCCGCTCCGCATACGGCGCCAACGATCGTATGGCTGGTGGCCACTGGCCACCCGCGCATGCTGGCCAGCATCAACCAGGTGCCTGCTGCCAGCGAAGCACCAATCATGGCAAAGACCAGGAGTTGCGGCACCGGCTCGAAGAGCCTGCCATCAATGATGCCGGTCGAGATCGTGTCCGCCACTTCGCCACCGGCCAGATAAGCCCCGCAGAACTCCATGATTGCCGCCAGGACGAGCGCGTGCCTGACGGTGATCGCCCCCGAACCAACCGAGGTGCCCATCGCACTGGCAACGCCGTTGGCACCGATTCCCCAGGTCATGTAGAGGCCGCCGGCAACGGCTAGGACATAGAAAAGGGTTTGATGCTGCGCGATGATTTCCATTCGCCGCCCCTAGCGGTGGGTCCCTTCAGTGAAGACACCGGCACAGCAATCGCAATCGCGATGACCGACGCCGAGAACGGAGTTGATCATGTCCTAGGTTCTTGGTGATCAACGGGCGACCAGCAGACGAACCCTGTCGCCGACTTTCTCCGCGGAGTCAGCCAGATTGCCAACCCACTGGATCAACTGGTACCAGAACATCACCGACACCGGCTTCAGGCTGTCTTCCTGCGAAAACAGGGCACGGGCAAGCGCCATCCCCATTACGTCAGTATCACTCTCCATGTTGCCCAGTTCGACGACCAAGTCATCGACACCACTCGCTTCACGCCCACGGAAGCCGGTCTCCTGCAGCTCTTGGAGCCTTTCGACTATCGCCTGCGCCTGCCGGCAAGTATCGATGCAACGGCATACCAATCGCATCAGCGGCTCCGCCATACCGGCGTGCACTTCCATCTTACGCTCTACCAGCAACCCGGCAATGTCCTGCGCGGTGTCGGCGATGGCATCCTGCATCGCCAGCAGCTCCAGGAGATCCTGCCGGTCGACGGCCAGAAGCCTGCTTCTCGGCAAACGGTCACACATTTCGTTCCTCATCGAGTCAGCCTCACGCTCCTTGACGAAGATCGCGTTCTTGCGTTCTTCCAGCTGCTCCTGATCATCGTCAATCAGTGCCTGAAACAAGGGCTGCACTTCCTCGACGCATTCAATAACCATTCGCATATGCTGTTGCAGAGGCTTGAATGGCGACTTTCCAAACAAAGCTGCCATCGGGTTGCTGGACAACATAGGCATCCTCCGCTGAGGCGAGTAAGAAGATCCTGGAAGATAAACGGCGAAACGTCACAGCTGGGACCTGGCGGCGCTCAGTGCTGGGCGATCAGGCCGAGGTCCCCGGCTGTGCTTCCTTCACGAATTGTATTGCGAAGTGCCACAGATGGTGCTGTCGAGAGCTGCAGCGACGCCAAAGGAGTCCAACCGCACGCATGGCGGGATGGGGGAGCTATCGGCGGGGCCCCCCTCGCCGCTGTTACCAGAGCGTACCACTGAAACTGGATCACGATGACGGACACCCCGGCGAAAACCGGCATGACCGGACTCGAGTGACGACTGCTGATTACCCTCCTCCGGCCAGGCGGAAGGCTGGCGGGATGAAGACCAGAACCAGGATCGCCAGGGTTTCGATGATCCCCAAAGTCATCAGGTAGTTGCCAAATCCCTTGCCGGTTTCGGCCATCGCGTCCGAAGCTGCTGCACCGATGACTCCCTGGTACCAAGCCGAGATGCCCATGCCCAGGCCACCAAAAATCCCCGCCCCGAGCATGCCACCCCAGTTGATCGCCTGGTGAGCAGCCAGTGAGGCATCGAGTGCGGTGTTGATCCACCCCATGAGAATCATGCCGTAGATCGTTTGCGACATGGGTGCCCCGATAAAGGCGAACAGCACAAACGGCGCCGCTTTGTCCTGGGCGTAGCATTTCTTCCAGGCTCCAACGGCAGCCGGGCCGGCTGCGCCGACGCCCAGTGAGGACCCGGCCGCAGCCAGCCCTACCGCCGCCGCTGCCCCGAAACGCCCCAGGCTGACCATCACATCTATATCCAACTCTTTCTCCTCTCGTTGCGTATGGTAATTGTGCTCTCGAATCAGGAAACCGGATCTGCTCTGGTCAGACCACAGGCCGCGACGTGTGCTGCCATGGTCGGTAGTGGATGCCACTCCACTGAAGACCGAGATGGCTGGCAAATTCAAGCGTATTCAACCGTATACCGTGCACCATCACGCCCATCAGGGCGAGAACGATGTTCACTGTGTGCGCCAGGAAAAGCAACAGCGCGGCCAGCAAGCCACTCAGCCAGCCATCGAACAGGGGTGCCAGCATGAGGTTGAAGGTCGAGGCGATGGCGAAGCTGGCGGTGCCGACGGCGTAAAGACGGATGTAGGAAATCACGTCCACAAAGCTGCCTACCAGGTTCAGCGGCAGCATCACGTGGTTGAACCATTCGTCCTTTAGGTTCTTGCGCGGGGTCATGAACAGCACAATGAGCACAACGCCGGCGCCGAAAACCCAGGTCATGATCGATGGAAACGGCAGGTTGAGGACGACGGCACGTGCGCTGAAAAACATGAACCAGACCACGCACAGCCAGCCGATCTGGGCTAGAGCCTGGGGCGTTCGAATCAGACTAACGATGTTCCAGACGTGGGCAATCGACAGGTGGATGGCAGCGATCCAGAAGCAGAGGTCCTTGATGTGTTCCTCGTCACCCAGCCAGGTCATCTTCAGCGCGGCGAGCGGTGCGGGCAGATCGGGGATTCCGAAATAGGTGCCGGTCAGAACGCCCCAGACCATCGTGGCGATGCTGGTGATCTTGAGCAAGGTGAACACGTGGGTCGCCACTTGCGGAAACTTCCTCTGCGCCAATAGCGTCAGCCCGAGGAAGATCGCGCCGTAGCCGGCATCGCCGACCAGCACCGCGAAAAAGAGACTGAAGAAAAGCAGGAACCACAGACTGACATCGATTTCCCGGTAGCCGGGCAGAATGCCGATCAGATCGAACACGGCCTCGATGGGCTTCAGCCACGCCGGATTGCGAATCAGCGTCGGAACCACATCGTCTTCTGCCGGCTCGTCGATGAGCAGTCCCCATCCGTTCGTTCGCGCGGCCTGGCGAAGGCGGTCCACGTCGTCCGTGGGGCAAAAGCCCTGGAGGTATGCGACGCGTGCCGTTACAGTAGCCATGCCGGCGCGGACCTCGGCCATCTGCAAGGCCTCCGCGGCCTCGGCTCGCAGTCGAGCCACCGCCGCATAGTCGCCGCCGAACTGCGCAACCTGATCGGCGAGCTTGGCTTGTACGGCCTCAAGTTCTGCGACGCGGCTTTCGATATCGGCCAGTGACGTGGTAGGCAGGCGTATTTCCTGCGCGGCAACCTCGGGGGTTTCGCCGCGCGTGACCAAGACGAAGAACACCGCCGTCCTGGTGCGAAGCGTCTCCACATACACGGCCTGGTCAGGGATCGCCGGAAAACTTTGGGGGGACGCCTGGAAAAGCCGAATGAAGACGCCGTGCCCGGCCAGCATCGCGACAGCTTGTGGAGAGAACGAGCCGAAGGGTTGGACGCGTTTCAATTCCTGACGCAAGCGCTCCAGTTCTTCACTACTTTCCCGGCGCTGATGGATCAGCCGCGACAACTCATCGATAACTTCGCCCGGAGATAGCCCGGAAGGGGGCTGCTGTGGCAGCTTGGGCAGGATCTGACAAGCACGCCGGACGTGTTCGAGATGGCGGCGCGCAGCCTCGATATCCTCGTGCTCGGCCCGCCGGTCAAAGATGAGGTGCATGACGCCGAGCTTGCGCAGCGACTGCAAGGTCGAATCCCGACCAGCATCCAGACACAGCACGGTCACCTTTTGCATCGGCGTGATCATGATAGATTGCCTATCCCGGTAAGTGGCATCTGAATTCCCTTGCTCTAGGTGGCGGATTCTTGTTCGATGGCCTTTGCTTTGGCCATCTTGGAACGTGCCACGCCGGCGGTCATCTGGTCGCCGAGAAAAATGCGGATCATCCGAATGTGCTCCCGCGCTTCCGGTATCTTCACCTTTTCAAAGAGATTCACGCGCTGGTTGGTGGTACGCAACTCAGCGGCGAGCTGGCGCATCTGCTCTTCAAGCACCTGCAGTTCCAGGCGCCGGCGTACTCGCCGCTCCAGCATGTCAACGCCGTCGTCCAGCCACGCTGGCGTGGCCAACAGATCGGGAAGCTGGCGCTCAAAATCGATCCCCTCAAGCAGCGGGATAGCCACACCGGCGATATTTCCCTGTCCAAGGCGTATCTTGCGTACGCTTAGCCAGTTCGGCCAGTCGACCGGTTCGGCGAACAGGCGCACCCACTTGGCAAGCTCGGCCTGCTCATGCACCTCGGCGTTACGTTCCGCCTCAAGCTGGCTTTCGAGCTGGCGAACCTCGAGTTGTAGTTGCTGTTTCTTCAATTGCAGCGTCGGCAGGTAGCGCTGGAAACGTTTGAGCGCTTCGCGCTGAGCCTTCAGTTCGTTCTTGGTATGTTTGATGTTAGCCATGGGTCGCCTTCGCCGTGGTCACGTCGACTCAGGTCAACGGTTTGGCCAGAACCGGTCGGTGAGTTTCGACGCGATTCCTGTCTCCGCGGGGTCGAAACTGTCTGCAAGAATCTGCCAGCAAAGGTCCAGCGCCTGTTCCAGCGGGATATTCACCTTGAGGTCCATCAGTTCATTCTCGAAGCGTTCGCCGTACTTGAGCAATTTGCTATCCCAGGGGCTCATGCGGAAGCCCATCGACTGCTTCTCGAGCGTCTCCATATACGAGGCGTAGAGCTGGATCATGGTGTTCATGATCGTGCGGTGGTCTTCGCGCGTCTTGTCATTGACCAGTTGCTTGAGGCGGCTCAGTGAACCGAAAGGCTCGATGCGACCATTACGCAGATAGAACTGTCCCTCGGTGATGTAGCCGGTGTTGTCCGGCACCGGGTGGGTCACGTCGTCGCCAGGCATGGTGGTCACGGCGAGGATCGTGATCGAGCCGGCGGTGTCGAAGTCGACCGCCTTCTCGTAGCGGGCGGCGAGTTGGGAGTAGAGATCGCCCGGGTAGCCGCGATTCGAAGGGATCTGCTCCATGGTGATGGCGACCTCCTTCATGGCATCGGCGAAGTTGGTCATGTCGGTCAGCAGAACCAGGACGCGCTGATTCTGGAGTGCAAAGCGCTCGGCTACGGCCAGCGCGATATCCGGCACCAACAGACATTCCACTACCGGGTCGGAGGCCGTGTGGATAAACAGCACCGATCGTGACAGAGCGCCGTTTTCCTCGAGCAGGTCGCGGAAGTACAGGTAGTCGTCGTGTTTCAGGCCCATGCCGCCGAGAATGATCACGTCCACTTCTGCTTGCAGCGCGATCCTCGCCAGCAGCGGGTTGTACGGTTCCCCGGCGACCGAGAAGATCGGCAGTTTCTGTGACTCGACCAGTGTGTTGAAGACATCGATCATCGGGATCCCGGTGCGCACCATGTGCCGCGGAATGATCCGCTTGGCGGGATTGACCGACGGTCCACCAATGTCGATTAGGTTTTCGCTGATGCGGGGCCCCTGGTCACGTGCCTGTCCGCTGCCGTTGAACACCCGCCCAAGCAGCGACTGCGAAAACGGCACCTGCATTGTGTGCCCGAGGAAGCGAATCTCGGCGTCGGTGGCAATACCGCGCCCGCCGGCGAAAACCTGCAGGTCCACGCGGCCGCCCTCCAGCCGGATCACCTGCGCGAGTGAAGTGCCGTGCCGTGAGCTGACCTGGGCCAGTTCACGGTAGCCGACGCCGGTCGCCTGGACCGTGATGACGTTGCCGGCGATCCGCTCTATGCCCTGATAGACCTTATGCATAGTCCGACACCTCCGCGAGCATCTGCCCGATCTGTTGTTCAATCTGCCGGAATTCCGTGGACTGCTGCTCCACCCGGTTCCAGTCCCTGGTCGTCTGTGTCAGGCGCTGGAAGAAGCGGCGTGCGCCATCCTTGTCGTCAAAGCGCATTTTGCATCTGAGCATCCGATAAATGCGGTCGAACACGTAGCCCTGCCGCTCGGCACTGCTGGCGCCATCGACGTCGTGGTAGGCGTCCTGCTGTAAATAGACCGCGTCGAGGTACTCGCTCTTGAGAAAGACAACAAAATCGTCAATTGAAGTCCCTTCTTCACCGACGACTTTCATCATTTGCTTGACATCGTTGCCAGAGTGCAACATGTCGCGGGCGAAGCTCACCTGCTCGGCCGAGACTACCCCCGGGTACTGACTCCAACTGTCGAGCGGATCAATGGCCGGGAAGCGCCGCTGGTCCGAGCGCTCCCGGGACAGCCCGTGAAAGGCTCCCACGACCTTCAGCGTGCTCTGTGTGACGGGTTCCTCGAAGTTCCCGCCGGCGGGACTCACCGTCCCGCCGATGGTCACCGAGCCCAAGCTGCCGTCCTTCAGTCGGACGATACCTCCGCGCTCGTAGAAGGCAGCAATTACCGATTCGAGGTAGGCCGGGAAGGCCTCCTCGCCGGGGATCTCCTCGAGGCGACCGGACATCTCGCGCAGCGCCTGTGCCCAACGTGAAGTGGAATCCGCCAGCAACAGCACATTCAGGCCCATCTGGCGGTAATACTCGGCGATCGTTACCGCGGTGTACACTGACGCCTCGCGCGCAGCAACCGGCATGGAACTGGTATTGCAAATGATCAGGGTGCGCTCCATCAGGCTCTTGCCTGTACGAGGGTCGGTCAGTTGGGGAAACTCGCGCAGGGTCTCGACGACCTCGCCCGCCCGCTCACCGCAAGCTGCGATGATCACAATGTCCACGTCGGCGTAGCGACTGGTAATCTGCTGCAGCACCGTCTTGCCAGCACCAAAGGGCCCGGGGATACAGTAGGTACCGCCTCGTGCCACCGGATAGAAGGTGTCAACAATGCGTACCTTGGTAACCAGGGGCTCACTCGGTCGCAGCCTCTCGGCATAAGTCCGGATCGGGATCTTTACCGGCCAGCGTTGCATCAGAGTCACCTGGACCGGTTCGTCGTCCGCGTCACGCAGCGTGGCAATCGGCTCGCCGACGGTATAGTCCCCGGGCCCTACGATCCGCTCCACGGTCAATGCGCCTTTCAGCTTGAACGGCACCATGATGCGGTGCTGAAAGATGCCCTCGGGTACCGTGCCGAGCGTCTCGCCAGCGGTCACGCGGTCGCCCGCTACGGCCGTGGGCGTGAACCTCCAGCTGCGGTCACGGGGCAGCGCGTCGAGATAGACCCCGCGCTGCAGGAAGAAGCCGCACTGCTCAGCCAGTTGCGGGAGCGGGTTCTGCAGACCGTCGAAGATTTGTGTCAGAAGCCCCGGGCCAAGTTCGACCGCCAGCAACTCGCCCGTAAACTCGACCTGGTCGCCTTCCCGCAGCCCGGTGGTATCCTCGAATACTTGGAGGTCCGCATAGGATCCGCGAATTCGGATCACTTCGGACTTGAGCCGACGGCTTCCCGTCAGCGCGTAGGCCACCTCGTTCTGGACCACCGCCTTGGTAAACTCGACAGTCAGCAGGTTCCCACTGACGCCGATGATCGTTCCGCTTTTTTCGTTCATGTGTCACTCATTTCGCTGACCCAGGCACGACGCATCCGGACTTCCGGAACGCTCCCAACCCCACAGGGTCCTGCTGTTTTGTCATCGCCTCGGTGAAGTCTTCGACCTTTCGCTGCCCCGCTGCCTCGGTCAGCCCTGCCCAGCGCTCGGCGATGCGCAGCTTGACCGCAAAAGCCAGGACCGTACCCAGGCCGAAGGGGTCGGCCAGAGCCAGTTCGTCCGCGATACGCCAGCGGCCACGGTCGAGAGCCTGCTCGCGCTCCAGGGGCGTGTTTTGAGCCAGGGCGTCGGTAACCACTTGCGCCAGACCGACATCAAATCCCGCGTGATCCCGCTGAAAGGCTTGGGAATCAACGCTCAGACGTGCCGCTCGAAAGCGCGCCACGGCGTTGCGCAGTTGTGTCTCGCGGGCGGCCCAGGCCGCGGCAAAGGCGTTTCCCGCAATGGAACGCCCCTGCATCACAGCCTCGAGAATCGCCAGGTGCTCGGTCTTGAGCACACCAACGCAGCGCGACTGGAGTTCACGCGAAGAAAAAGGGGGCTGATCGCCGAAGAACAACATCGGCAGGCTCGCGACCAGGTAGTGATAGGACATGGTCCGCCTCGCGCTGCGTCAGGTCTTGTCGCCGCTACTCGCCGCACGCGCGGCGCGATGGACAATCTCCGCCAATTGGGGGCGAACGAAACTCGCCAGTGCCTCGGCGATGGCCGGCTTGGTGAAGTCGTGGTAGACGCGTTCGTTCTCAAGTGTGACGCGGAAACCCTTGCGCACACCGTGGTCGATATTGATGTCGACTCCACTGACGAGGTGTCGCCGGTACTGGTCAGCGAAGAAGTTGACGATCTCTGCTTGATCGCGCTCGCCAATGATGAACTCGATACGGCTTTCCGTGCCATTCTTCGCAGCATAGGCTTCGGCCATCTTGACCATCATTAGCTTGAGGGTGTCGGGGTCGAGAGCCTGGTCCGTCGAGACGCTTACGATGTCCTGGATGATGTTCTCGATGGCCTGCCCGACGCCAATCAGCAGATCTCTCGCAGCCTGTTCAAGCGTACGCCTGCTTCGCTCAACATACACTTCGGCATCCTTCTCGGCTCTTGCCAGCCTTGCCCTTGCTGCGGCCTCAGCCTCGTTCACGAGGGCGGCCGCGCGATCCTGCGCTTGCGAGACAATGCGCTCGGCTTCTTTCGTTCCGCTTTCGATCGTTTCCTTGTTGATCTGGTCTATCAAGTGTTGCAGCTCTATAGCCATAAGATGTCCTACCCACATGTTGATGGCAAATCCGCCCGCATCCCAGAGAAGTATGGCCGACATCTGCCCAGCCGTCAAAGGCCAGCCTCCTGATCCCAGCAGTTCTCATTTCAAACCCAGGCAAGGCGGCTGTTGGCGTAGGTTGGCGCACGAGGATTGGGAGACTTGGGCGATGAAGATTGATGGAAACTCCGGCTATGGTGAAAATAATGCTGGTAAACAGTGTGTTATGGTGTTAACCTGTAACTTCTCAAAAACCCTGGGCATGAGGATGGCTCTGGGTGGGCTTCGGAGCG
>ERZ761603.283-NODE-283-length-44060-cov-12.865084_pt1 | contig 44060 bp, 66 predicted proteins | sample MGYA00511879_ERZ761603 | MGnify/ENA primary metagenome ERZ761603 (study PRJEB28899, sample SAMN02850040) | bioreactor sludge metagenome | biome: EBPR Sludge; feature: EBPR Bioreactor; material: flocular biomat | place: Australia: Thorneside Wastwater Treatment...
AGAGTCTGCGGCGAACATGAAGCGAGCCCAGTGGTCATCTGACGAATGGGGCCCCGGAACGGTAGACGTGGAAGCTCAAGATCACACTCAACAGCTCACAGGGGAGCCACTTTACTCTGTCCGTCCGGAAGAAAAACCGATCACATTGAGGCCCGGTGAAGGAATGAGCTTGAAGCAAGTAGCGAACTCTGTGAACGGAACTTTCGACATCTTCATCGTCTTCACCGAGGAGGCCGCGTGAAATTGAAGCTATCCTGGGAAAAATTCAAGGCGAACTATCAAGGCCGCGGACTGTATCCGCGCTTCATCGAAGGCGATGATCGGTGGATCCTTGTCTGTGACGATGGAGCTGTCACCACCTTCTGCGCGTTCATGAAGGGAACGGATGAAGAGACGGACTTCCTCACCGTGAAGACTCAGTTCAATATATCCGGACAGAAGGAAGTGGTGACGCTTCTTGAGAAGGAAGACAAGAACCTGAAGCTCGCCTCGATGGAGGGTGTGTTCTCTGGGAACACTTGCATCCTTGAGATCAAGATTCCTGGAACGCTCGGGAAAGTCGGTCGATATATCGGCGGAGGATACGGATTCACGGATGTCTATTTTTTCGGAGATCGAATCACGAAGGCTGAACTTGTGGACAAGGAGTTCGCCTATGCTGGCCTGTTCTATCCGGCCACTCCCGCGGAAGCCGGGATCCCTGGAACAGAAGGCCTTGACTGGATTGATGTGGTTCCCGATGGACAGATCCTTGGGGCCTATCATGACACAAGTGTCCCATCTGAGAATTCAGGGTGGAGGCTATGGTGTGACGATGGGAATCAGGGGGGATGTGACATCGATCCTCTGGGGGGATACGGCAAGCTATACGCTGAAGCCTATCTTCGAATCACTTTCGAGAAGAAGCCTTCTTCTCAGGCCACGACCGCCGCCGTGAATCTATGGTGGGGAGAGAAGGAGCTGGTGTGAAGGCCTTAATTCTTTCAGGTGGTGGAGCCGGAGGAGCCTTTCAGATCGGTGTCTTGAAGAGACTCTTCGAGAATGGAGATCACTTCAATGCGATCTATGGGACAAGCGTGGGGGCTCTAAACGGAGCGGCCATCGCCTTCATGGACTTCGAAAAATTATTCCAGATCTGGATGAGTCTCAAGGAGGACTCAGTTCTCACAAGGAACTGGCTGGCCTTCCTTGGATTCGGTGGTCTCTATTCGGCGAACAAGCTCCACAAGATGATCGATGAACACATCACTGGATCTCCGCGCTGTGAAGTGAAGGTGACCTATGTGGATCACCAAGAAGGGACGCTTCACTTCGCTGAACTTTCAAGGCTTCCCCTAGAAGAATTCAGGAAGTTCGTCAAGGCTTCTTCAGCGGTTCCATTCTATATGTCCCCGGTCGATGGAAGATTCGTGGACGGTGGAGTGAGAGAACACACTCCAATGATTCAGGCGATCAAGGATGGATTCAGAGACATCACGGTCATCGCTTGCAACGAAGCCGCCACGGAAGATCACCTCAAGGGGTGGAGATCCTCCTGGCCGAACAATATATCCCACGGACTCAGAGCGAACGATCTCCTCCAGAGGGAAGTCTTCGTGAATGACATTCTTGTCCCAGCGATCCCGAACCTGAAGGTGAGAATGTTCTCCCCTCAAAGGAGGATCATCTCCACTTTCGAATTCGTTCCGGAAAAAATCAGAGCGGCCATCGCTCAAGGATACCAGACGGAGGGAGTCACATGGGTGTGAACCTGAATGACAGGATCCCGATCGTCTGTCAGCTCGAGGATGGGAACACGGCGAGGTTCGTCCAGGCTGTCGTGAGGGGCCCCGATGGGGTGATCCTCAACACTGTGGCGTGTCCTCATGTGGGGAATGGCCTATATATCAATGACACGGTGGTCATGCCAAACGTCCGCTTCGTGACCGTCCAGTTCAAGGTCTTCACGAACGTGGGCCTGACGATACTGGATCCGCAGTATTCTCAGCCGATGGACTTCTTCGACCTCGATGAGTCCACGAACGTGATCGACAGGCTCGACCAGATCGAGGATAATATAGATACAAGCGATGGGCGATTGACTTAAGGGGGGAATGATGTCTCTGAAAAATCTTAGATTCTTATATACGGCAAGGAACGAACAGACTGGTCTTCTGGACGTGACAGCGAAGATCCGAAGGAACGGGACAGAGGTCGCCACTGGCGTGGCTCTGACCGAGATCTCGGCGGTAAACTATCCCGGAATCTATGAGCTGAACATCACTCCCGTGATGCAAGGAACCTATGGCGGCGCGGGATTCTATCAGGTTTACATCAACAGCGCATCGCGCAACGCTCCAGCCACTCAGGCCAAGTGGAGCCTTGAGAATGATGAAGATGACCTAGAAGCCCACCTCGACATCATTGAAGGAAAGATCGATACCATCGACACAGTGGCCGATGGAATAGCCGTCCAGACCACCGACATCCAGGCGAAAGTGAACAATGGAACCTATGGTCTCGCCGCCCTTCAGACCCTTATCTCCACAGTTCAGAGCGCGGTGGGGAACATTCAGAATAACACAAGATTCTCCGCGTCAGTTCCAGGTGACTTGATTCGTCCTCCTTCTGGAACCACCACTTATCGCGTCCCGATCTCTCTCTTCGACACGAATGGCGACATGGAAGATCCTGACTCGAACCAGATCGCCGTGACGATCGCGAATTCTTCTGGCGTATCCAGGAAGTCTTATCTTGCCGGGTATGTGGACGAGCCGACCCCCATCTATGCGACCCGAGTGGGAAAGGGCGACTATTATATCGACGTGGTTCTCCCGAACACGGCGACCGTGGAAGAATTGATCTTCGCCTTCTCGTATAATGAGAACGCCGTTCCCTATGTTCAGAGACGTGTGGGGAACGTGGTGGCGGATGTCCAGTCCTCTGGCTTCGCCCTGGAGACCACGGCTCAAACGATCCTCGCCGATACCGATGAGATCCAGCAGAAGATCAATAATGGAACCTATGGCCTCTCAGCCTTAAGGAACGCGATTGATGCGGCCCAGCTCGACATTGACGCGATCTTGGCCGAGCTTGCTTCCGCCACCTATGGCTTGAGCGCGATCAAGACGGCTGTGGACACGAAGGCCTCCCAGACTTCTGTGAACAACATTCAGACCGATGTGGATGACATTCAGGGAGCTGGCTTCGCGACTGGAACGGATTCTCTCAAGGCGATCTCTGATCGTGTTTACACTGGCGGGTATGCGACCTAAGATCGGAGAATCATGGCCTTCCTGGGAACACCACATCGGATCTTCTATGTGGCGAAGAACCTGGCTTCCGGTCTGACCGGAATCACAGCGAAAGTTCTTCGCCCCGACAATTCTGTGATAGGGACGTTCCCACTTTCGCCTTCGCCCGGAGGAGCTTCCTTCTCTGGGCTATACTATTTCGATCTGGTCACAGCCGTCACGGATCCTCCCGGAGAATGGATGGCGATGGTGGAGTCTCCCTCAGAGGGGATCCGTTCGCCTTTGAAGGTGTCGTTCGAGAAGAATGAGTTCCCAGACATCAAGGCGAAGCTCGATGCCTTGAGCCTGACCCTTGTCGGGTCTATAATGGATGGAGTGGTGGAAGGAACTGGAGAAGTGACAGGGTATCCCATTGACTACGTGGATCTTATCGGACAGATCTTGGAGGATCTGGTCGATGGAGACAAGCGCGTGGGCGTGATCGTGGGGATTCAAGATGACTCCGAGGTGATCGGGGAGAAGGAGTGTTGAGATGGGAACCGTGACAAAGGTGGTCAAGATAGTTCAGGGTGAGGATAAGACGATCAATCTTCGCTTGAGAGATGAGAACGGGGATCCGTATGACATCACTGGAGCCACACCCTTGAAGGCGATCTTCAAGAAGGCCGATGGGACGCTTCTGGAGAAGGGTCTGGGGACTGGCGTGGCGATCGTGAACGGCCCCGCGGGAAAGCTCACCGTGGATCTTGAGGACGCTGACACCGCGCTTCTCAAGGTGGGTGAGTTCCAGGACTTCGAGGTCGAGATCAATATCGCATCCGATAAGACGATCGTTCAGTTCCAGCGATCTCTGACTGTGAAAAAACGACTTGCATGAAGAAGATCAAGATCGCCTGCAAGGGAGCGGATCAGCTCCCACTAGATTCCTTTGAACACTTTCAGGGCGATCTCAAGTCCCTATCAGAAGAGTCATTCAAGAAGCTCAAGCGCGAGATCCTCAAGCGGGGATTCTCCTTCCCTATCCACATCTGGAAAAATGGAAAAAAATTCAGCGTGATCGATGGCCACCAGAGACTTCGGTGTCTGGGTCAGATGGCGAAAGAAGGCTATGAGATCCCACCTATACCAGTGGTATATGTCCACGCGAAGGATGAACAGGAGGCAAGGCTCAAGGTTCTCTCTGGGGCCTCACAGTATGGCCGCGTCGATAGAGATGGACTCTATCAATTCATGGAGATGTCGAACGTCACGATCGATGAGATGGCTCTGTCATTCGAGCTTCCATCGGTGGATCCTTCACTCTTCAAGGCCGAATTCTATGATGAGACAGTGGCGAAGGGCGATCCTCAAACGACTGCAAGTTCTGCCGAGGATACTTCCCTCCCCGCGCCACCATCTCAAGACCCCAGTCCGGAACCAGAGTCGGGGGAACATAGTGTCGGCGGGGGGGATGTGTCAAGTGTTGAGCCTCATGGTGGTGAGAGATCCGCTCACACGTCCTCTCCGCCCGATGGGAAGGTGGATCTGACCATTCGGTTCTTGCCGGAAGAAAAACAGGAAGTGATGGCCTTCTGTGATGACCTCATGGGGAAGTGGAAGCTCGAGTCCCACGCCGAGGTGATCCTTCACGCGATCATCCAGGCTCACAAGAAGAACTGTCGGAAGAAGTGATCGAGGGATGGGAGCGACCCCATCTTCGCCCGGCTTTCCCCGCGCCGGAACCCTATCGCATCTAGTCACCTAAGACCCTCGCCTTTCCGCTTTCACGGGTTGAGGATACGGCTTTCTGGTCAGGCGTGTCTTCCAGTGGCCTTCACTCCCGCGATTGATCCCTGGAGGGATCCCCGTTTTTCAGTGAGATACGGATACCACAGCGCACACACTCTCGATCGGTCACTGGTTTACTATAATATAGTATTGACCACAAGGCTTTCCTTTCAGGATTGAACATGATAGACCTCGGCCCAAAGGAGATCACCATGGAACCACAAGTCACCCCGATTTTTTCAAGCCTTCAGATGAGCCCAGAGACGGACAAGCTCGAGGCCGCTATATGCAAGGCGCAAGCCCAGTTCCCTATAGTGGAGAGGAACGCCACGAACCCACACTTCGGCAAGACCTATGCGGATCTGGGAGCCATCATCACGGCCACCAGGAAGCCGCTCGCCGACAACGGGATCACCGTGACCCAGTGGCCGATCGAAAGCAAGCCGGGGAGTGTGTCCGTTCTCACCAGAATCTCCCACGCCGGACAGTGGATGATGGCAAGCCTGACCATGCCTCTCGGCAAGGGTGACGCTCATGGGGTGGGGGGAGCCATCACATACGCGAAGCGGTTCGCCTGGACGGCGATCCTGGGAGTCGCTGTCGAAGGAGAAGATGATGATGGGAACACAGCCGTGGGGGATGGGAACAGGAAGCAAGGTCAAGCCTCCCAGAAGCCTCAAGGATCCAAGCCGCCACAAGGGAAGGCCCAAGCTCAGGGGGGAGGGGGAAAGCCTCAAGGAAAGGAAGCTGAGAAGGCTCCGGCCCAGAAGAAGCAGACCTTCAAGGAGTTCCTCGCTTCGTTCGGCTGGACAGAAGCCCAGGCCCAGGAGTGGGTGACGGCGACCTATGGCCTCCAGGAGGGTGACAAGTCCACCCCAGCGATGATCGAAGCCTTGAGACAGACCGTCCAGACACAGGATCCACAGAACGCGATCTTCATGGCGAGGAATCCATGAACGAGATCAAGATCATGGGGAACTTAGGCCGCGACCCAGAGCTTCGCTATACCGGACAGGGAACGCCAGTCCTTTCCTTCAGTCTCGCCCACACCGACCGACCCAAGAACAGGGAGCCCAGGACTCAATGGTTCAGAGTTCTCATGTGGGGGAAGATGGCTGAGTGGTTCGGCGCGTCTGGACTTCGGAAGGGTCAGCGTGTGATCGTCTTCGGAAGAATCGACCAGAACCAATGGGAGGACAAGGATGGCGCGAAGCGAGTGGAAGTTCAGATCCATGCGAATCAGCTCTATGTCGTGGCCTCTCATGAACCACAGGAGTCTTCGGGCTCCTTCTTTCCGGAGGAATAAAATGAGCCGACTGACTTTCATCGCCTTGATGATGGTGTCCGTGTGGATGACCATCGCCCTGACTTCTTGCCAACAGATCCCAGCTCCAGTGACCACGCCGCCAGTGATCCCAGAAGCGGAAGCCTCGAAAGGGGTGGACTGTTCTGTGGTGACGGAGACCTTGAAGCTGACGAACCAGACCGTGACGCTTCCCAAGAAGGGGAGGATGGTTCTTGAATCCCACCTCGCCACGAAGTCCGATTCCTTTCCGGCTGGCCGCCTGTTCCCCCAGACCATCTCTGAGGGGATCCTCGACCACATGAATCGGGCCTGTGAGATCTTGAAGAAGCATGGCGTGACGAATTGTCTCGATGTTTTTTCCACGAAGTATCATCGCCAGTGGACTCCGCCTGAATCCGGGAAAGCTGGACAAGGATCCATCGGGAACACGAAGCCCACCGTGATCGAAGAGATGTGGAGTGGGAATCTATACTGGACGCGGGAGAACAAGCCCAAGCCTGGGACGAAGTTCCTCGCTTCAAGGAATGGCCGTCATGTCGTGGTGGTGATGGGATACGAGACAGGCCCGAGAGATCCTAAGTTCTTGGGAGGCCTTCAGGGAGAAGTGATGTGGTGGCTCAAGGCCACGAACACTGATTCCGACATTCAGCTCGCTCGCTTGAAGGATCAGAGCCTCTCACCTGGGCCCGTGGTCTGCAAATAACTCACCGCCCTATATCGACTTGAGGGGGATCGGCGCGATATAATTATTCATGCGCGTCATCCCCCTTCTTTTATTCTGCGCGACAATTCACCCACATTCTGTCCACATTGTATCCACGAAGCCCAAGGTGGTGGTCGAAGATGGGATCGTCTTCCTGGTCTATCCAGATGGGACTTGGGTGTGGACGAATTTTTCCTTGAGGTGGGCCCGAAGAAAACCCGAACCAAGCTCGAACCTAATCGAACCAGATGTTCGAGAGTCGTTCGACTATGACGCTGAAGAATAAAAAACACAGCCCCGGATCGAGTATTGACATTCGATGCCGGGGCCGCTTAATCTGCTGTTGCGAAGAGTAGATTGAGTCCATCCTGTATCAACTCACAGATAGAATCAATCGAAAAAACATCGCCGAGGATGCTTCCCCTCAACTCGTAAACCCAGGGGAATAGCAAGTGGAAAAAACTCCACGGGTATCGCTTTCCCTCAGAGGAGAGGGGCGCGACTAAGTGACGCTCGATCAGCGCGGATGCAAGGCTGTTCTCGGGCAAGGGATAGCGCCATGTCACGCCCGACAGTAAATCATCCACTGGACTCCGAAAGGATGATCCCAGGGCGGCGTTCGCCCGAAGCTGAACCTCCGGATGGGCGCTTCTTGGAAAGACCCCCGCCAGGATTAGATCGCCAGTCATACCCTGATTTTTTCCCTTGAAGGAAGAGATCAGCGTGGGCCTGGTGATGAACACGGAGGCCAGTGAATACAGTACAGGGATGGGGGTCAGTGTACCTTATGAATGACGCGAGTCTGAAAGGAAGGAAAGAATGAGTGAACAATATAAAATAATCAATGGCGGGAAATATATCCTCCTCCAAGATCATGCGGCGATCATCGCAAAGCTGGAGGAGAGGATTAAATCATTAAAAAATATAGCCAATGAAATCGATCATGTGATGAATTGGGACGCTGATCATATCTGCAAATGCTTTACTGTAAAGGCCCCTGGCAGAAATCCAAACTGTGCCTATCACAAGGTAGAAGAGTTAACTAGACAGATAATGTTAGCCGAAGACGACAAGGAAAGGGCGGGGGGATGAACAAGCTCGGAAAAATTGTCGCGGACGCTGTGACTGAGAGAATCCGGAGGTATCGTCTTGAACATGAGAACTGGGCCGAAGGAGTGACCGAAGATCTCACCGCTCCACCGCTGGATGATGTCCTCAATGACGTGAGAAGAATGATCGAAGATGGATTCGAGATCCGGAAAGAATTCTCTTCACCGAAGATTCCTCTGGACTGGCATGACTTAGACAAGCCGGAGAACTCGATGATCTCCCCATCATCCAAGAAGAAGAAGGGCGAGCCCTTGACGGCGAAGGTCTGGGAAGCCTATTCGAAAGCCTTCGAGGAAAGATATAAGACCCTTCCCCTCCGGAATGTCACAGTGAATTCTCAGCTTGCCAGCTTCGTGAAGCGTGTGGGAGAAGACCTGGCTCCAGAAGTGATCGCGTTCTATGTCCGCCACCGCGGCGCGTTCTATTCTCAGAAGATGCATCCAGTGGGCTTGGCTCTGGCTGACGCTGAGAAGTTGGCGGCTGAGTATCGCTCTGGGCGTATGCTGACCAGGGCGGCGGCGAACCGTGAAGAGTCGATCGCGGCGAACGCGGATCTGGCGGCCCAGATCATGAGGGAGGAGTGATGATCCACGACAAAGAGACTTTAGAGACTGCGGAAAGGTTTGCAGATAGTGGTGATAATGAATCGGGTTCATTCCTTGGGCACCAATTAAAGGCGATCCGTAAAAAGTCTTACCTCGCAGGAGTCGCCTACGCCAGAGAGAAGCAGGGCGCTTACCCGGGTAAAGTTGAGAACTTAGACAATGTAAACAAAAAAGAAAGGGGACTCTTTGAAAAATATCACGTCGAGCGAGTTGATGGAAAACCTATGCCAGCAGGTTGCATCGTTCTTGAATGGAAAGATACCAACGCTTGGCCAGGAATAGCGGCTTTTTCACGGGCGGTTAGATCGGCGGGGTATCTTCAACTTTCCGACGATCTGGATAAGCATCTCGAAGCTATGGGTTACTGCGCCAGAGAGAAGCAGGAACCGACGCCTAAAGATAAAAACGCATTATCACATCGTATTCGACCAAATTGCGAAGCCGCTCCTTGGGTAATCGAAGCCGTTAAAAAAATCGAGAACGATAACTCCAAGCTGAAAGCGAAGCTGGAGAGGGCGAAAGATGCTTTAAGATTTTATGCTGATCCATTTAATTGGCAAAGCAGGAGCGGAAAGATTGGAGCGCATGGCGTTTGGAATGACGGCGGTGAGTGCGACCATCCTTTGCGTGTTTGCGGAGGGCACAAAGCAAGAGAAGCCCTGAAAGAACTGGAGGAGTGATGTCATCGAAGGTCTTGAAGTTCAAGCTCCCTTTGAAGAGGCGGCTCGAGCTGTTCGAAAAACAACTGGAAGCGAATCCACCTCGGATCTGGGAGATGATTTTTTTCGGTTTACTTTACGAGATCCGTGGGCCAGAACGGGCCACAGAATTTTTCTTGTCGAGGATTAGGAAGCGAGCCATCAAGGCCGGATTCGAGTGGGAGGAATGATGGAGCTGAGAGATGTGAAAGTGGAGCTGAAGGTGATTCCTTCGCCCAAGTGTCTTCCTTGTGGGGACAAAGGAACGATCTTGACTCCAGGCCCGAACCCGGAACGCTTCGCTTGTCCTTCATGCGATCTCGGGAAGTGGCTGACTGGAAAGCTGGGCCTTGCCACTTATGAGGCGAAGATCGAAGTGGAGAAAAAAATGAGCAAGAAAAATAATGAATTCGTGAAGGGATATGCGTGTGCAATTTCTACCATTGTCGCTGGGCATGGAGAAGATACTGCAACCAGAGAAGCATTGGGAGCTTACGGAATAGAAACGCGGGAAAAGGCACGAAAGGCTGGCGTTGATCCTTACGACTTGGATGTGATTTTTCCCAGAAAATCCAATCGAAGAAGGAGGAAGGAATGACTGAGCAAGAACTGAAAGCCATCAAGGTGGGGATCCTCCAGCTTGCCTCCGCGTCCGGGAAAGTTCTCGACCGGAACTCTGTTGATTTCTATGCGAAAGTGATCGCCATGAAGCTCACCTTCCAGGAGTTCGAGGCCGCGGCGATCAAGTGGTCACTAGAGAAGAAAAACTTCCCCGCCCCCTCAGAGCTGATTCAGCTTATTCACCCTCCAGTGGAAGAGAAGGACGAAGCCCAGATCGTGGTGAACAAGATCATCGAGGCCATCAAGACCCACGGATACACCTGGACTCAGTGGGTTCCAAAGGAACGCTATCAGGGAGGATCCTGGGAGGCGGACGCGAAGGCCTATCTCGGCGAGCTGGGATTCCATGTGGTGAAAGCGTGGGGGGGATGGGGATCGATCCATGAAAGTTATTTTTCCGCGGGGGAGGAGACTGTGTGGCGAGCCCAGCTCCGTGACTTCGTTCAGACTCAGGTGAGGCTGGCGAAGGCTGGTCGGCTGGACTATCTCCCAGACATTCCGAAGCCCTTGAGGATCTCGGATGGACAGAAGGGGCTTCCTCAAAGGATTGATGCGGCTGGACTTGTCGCGAGTATAGGTGGGCCTGTATCTTCTAAGTAAACAATGGGGGGAAGATGAAGAAGAAAAAACACAGGGGGAACCCTTATCGGGATCCGAAGACAGGACAGTTCGCGGCGAAGGTTCCACGATATAGACCACATCCAGAGATCCAGGGCGATGTTCGGAATGTGGAAGATGACTCTTCACCCAGGAGAAGACCGCTTCTGAACTGGGGCCTGATCGGGCTCCTGGCGCTCACACTTCTGTTCTGGGCCGCGATCGGTGTCGCCTTGAAGGGATGGCTCCAGTGAACCCAAGATTCGCCGCCTATAAGGAACTGATGAATTCTCACTATATCCTGGGGAAGTTCCAAGCCGTTCACACGATCCGGGATTCAAGGGATGACATCTCGAACGGGAATCATCACGTCATCGGCGCGGTTCATCACAAGATGATCGGAGTCATGGGGATCGTGGATGTCGAGGATCAGCGAAAGGCGATCGAGTTCATCGAGTCCACCAGAGACGTGACTGGCGTGTTCAATCGGGCCGCCACGAAGATGGAAGACCAGGCCCACGATGACATCATGGCGCTATCAGTAACGGCCTTCTATCTCGATCTCCCAAGGTATGCGAGGGAGCTGGAAAAAATCGGGAACCGCTGGACGGCTGGCTTCATGACCTTATGGGGAATCAAGATCCCCATGATGTTCAAGTGGTACTTCGACAACACCGAAGAGACCCCACAGATCGAAGTGAAGAAGTGGTTCGGAAGATTCTTCTGGCTTCCAGGAATCATCCGTCTCGCGACCAAGGATCCGAAGAAGAAGATGAATCGATGGCATCGCCTGAACTATTCGATCTATCTTCTATGGAACGCATGGCGAGAGAAGGACGATCGCGCCACCTCTGGCCGCCAGCTCAGATGGCTGACCATTGACATGGTGTATCGTCAAGGCTATCCGTTCACAAACTGGGCGATCCGAACCTGGAGGAAAAAACAGGAAGAGATCTATGGGCCCCCGAGAATCGGCGATGAGACCGTGGGCTTCAATGTTCCCATGGGAATCTTCCACGGCCCGACCGGATACTTCCGTCATCCCTTCGCTTCCTATGCGAATGATGTGTGGCTTCTTGAATGTCGAGACTCGACAAAGGACGCGCCAGGTCACACACTGAAAGAGAATGATCCATGAACTTCTTCTTTCAGACTGGTCAGAGATCGCCGCTTCCCTTGCCTTCTGTGTCTCAGTGGTGTGGCTTTCCGGCTATTTTTTTCGGTGAGCCTATGGGACGACAGCTTCAGCGACTCGACAAGATGATCCAGAACTATGTCCGCCACTATCGTGAGCGACCTGGAGCCATCGTGGCTGGAGGAGACGAACTCCTTGAACTCATTAAGGAAGTGGGCGGCCAGCCTGTCGTTCTCTTCGAGACTCCCTTATATCTGGTGGATCAGGACATTCTCGGCGTGATCGCTGATCCGAAAGACCTTCACAGATCGCGCTTCACCTCAAAGGAGAACCCATGAACGAACAATATAACAAGGCCGCGGACTCTATCATCAATGCGATGACCCTTGTGTCCACGCTTCCCAAGTCCAGAGAGTCTTCTCTCACTTTCACGAAGCTCGAGGAGGCCTTGATGTGGCTCATGAAAGCTGACCAGATGAACTCTCTGAACAAGCCTGTCCCAGGAGTGGGAGGTGGAAAGTGAAGCCTATCTGGAAAAACAAGAAGTATCCGGGAACCTATACAGGCCACTTCATCCGCGACAAGGATGGCGAGAGGAACTTTCAGCTCAAGCGAATTGAATCCCCCAGAAGGATCACCTTCGAAAGCTGGCAAGCGGCCAAGGCCCTAGGCTGGGTGAAGAAGTGAATCGGACGATCTATGTCATCGAAGGTCTAGGCGGCGAGGTCGGCGCGTGGTGTCGAAGTCCTATCATCAAGGCCGGATTCACTGTGAAGTGGTTCCCCTGGTGGTGGCCGAATCCCAAGATCCCGCCTGGATCCATTCTTGTGGGACATTCCTTCGGTGGTGGGAAAGCGATCCGCCTGGTGAATGAGGGGAAAGTCAATCCTTCCGCGCTCATCACCCTTGACCCAAGACTTGAGCCTCAAGGAGGATTCCGGCTGAAGTCAATCCTTCACATCGACAGGACTCAGAACTTCTTCCAGCCGAAAGGCCTCCGCGGATACTTCGTCAGCCAGATGTGGAACGAAGAGATCCTGGACGGAACCAGACACACCCAGCTTCCCTCCCACCCTAGAGTGATCGAGAGACTGAAAGAGATCGCGGAGCTTGCATGACTATTCGAATCATTAACTTGATGTCTGCCATCCGGTGTCTCATCAAGGGTCACATCTGGAGGAAGACCCCCATCGTGGGACACGTCCGAATGGACTTCAAGTCCACGGCTGTCGCCGCATCGATTGACCACGGGCTCCATCATTGCGCTCAGTGTGGGCGAGTGGAGTTCTCTCCTTGGGGAGGAAGCAAGGAGTGACTTCAGAGGAGATCAAGAAGGCTCTATTCCGAAGATACGGAGATCCCCGTCAATATCTATACTTCGAAGAGTGTCCTGTTGGAACAGGATGGAAGGGGTCAAGGTATCTTGATGCTTTCGTTATAGCCGCATGGCCATCCGCAAACAATGCCAGGTATTGCTTCGAGATCAAGACCTCAAGGGCCGACTTCTTGAATGAGATCAAGAAACCAGAGAAGCGAAGGATGGGACTGTTTTTCTCAAACTATTTTTATTTCGTAACGCCCAAGGGCCTAGTCAAGACAGAAGAGATACCGCCAGAATGTGGTCTCATGGAACTTTCAGACAGCGGACTTCGGGTCACGGTTGAGGCTCCGCTTCGCGAATCACTTAGACCATCCTGGAACTTCGTGGCCGCCCTTCTCCGAAGGGGCGTAACCACAAGGAAAGAAGATGCCAAAGAGGGATCCTAAGTTCGTCGAGCAGATCCGGAACCTGAGATGTCTCGCCTGTGGCTCATGGCCAAGCGAGGCCCATCATGTCAAGTCACGCGGGGCGGGGGGAGGCGATGACTGGTTCAATCTTCTTCCCTTATGCCAGGGGTGTCACACACAGAACGGCGATGGATACGCATGGCATCGCGGAAAAATTCTCTTCCTCAAGAATCACCCACACGTTCTCGAACATCTTCAGAAGCTCGGCTGGGAACTTATAGGCGACAAGCTCATCCGGAGCCAGGTGGACAAGTAAACGAATTCAGTTCATCCTGATCGGGATGAGTCACTGTCGAAGATGCAAGTCCGAGGATCCACTGGTGTGTGAAGCCAAGCGCCAGAGAATCCCTGTCGAATTCTTGCCAGCTTATGAGGCTTGTCTCTGTCGATGTCATGAAGAAGAAGATCCTGAAGTGGAGGAAGAAGATGACTCCTGAAGGCCAAGTCAAGAAGGAGATCGCCGACTATCTCTCCATGTGTCCAGCCATCTGGTTCACATACACGCCAGCCTATCGTCCGATGATGGGAAGGAAGAGATCCTCCAAGAACGAGAAGAAGCTCCTGGACATCACTGGCTTCTGGACGATCGAAGGTCGCGCTCACATCTTCATGGTGGAGGTCAAGGCCCCTGGAGGAGTTCGCGAGCCACACCAGGAGGAGCTGGTGAATCTTGTCCTTGCCGCTGGTGGCTTCGCTTGCTTCGCGGAATCCGTGGAGGAACTTCGGTCTAAGATGCGACTATTCCACCGGAATGTTCCTTAATAATGGATTGATAACAATTCATTCCCTATGGTATCACCGAAAAATGATTCTTGTCGGCGATGTTTTTGAAAAATTGAAAGAGATTCCAAGCGAATCGGTTGACTGTTGCGTCACATCTCCCCCCTACTATGGGCTTCGAGACTATGGGAAAGAGGGACAGATAGGACAAGAAAAAACACCGGAAGAATACACCGAAAAAATAGTGAATGTTTTTCGAGAAGTCAGAAGAATACTAAAGCCATCTGGAACCCTTTGGCTGAATCTTGGCGACTCGTATGCTGGATCTGGTCGCGGCGGAAACTTAGTGAAAAACACATCGACCCTTGAGGGTGGAGTATTGGGTCAGATAGAATCCATTCGCGGATCTCAGAAGCCATGTGGATTACATGAGTCGGCAAGACAGAGCAAGCAAATAGGACGCGCTTGGATTCCCCCTCCCCCAGGCCTTCGTCAGAAAAATCTTATAGGTATTCCTTGGAGAGTGGCCTTCGCCCTTCAGGAAGATGGGTGGAACCTTCGTCAAGATATAATTTGGTCTAAGCCTAATCCAATGCCTGAGTCTGTAACTGACAGATGCACAAAGTCGCATGAATATATTTTTCTGCTTTCGAAAAATAAAAAATACTATTTCGATTCCGAATCAATCAAGGAGCCAGCCATATACGGATCGATAGGTCGAAGCCAGAAGATTAGATCGAGCGCGAAGAAGGGAAGTTTTACAGCGAAAGGCGAGCCGCTTCCTGGTCAGCTTCCCTTTCGATCAATAAAAGAATATAGGAATAAAAGATCGGTGTGGACTGTATCCACTAAGCCATTCAAAGGGGCTCACTTCGCGACATTCCCTCCAGACCTGATAAGACCATGTATTCTCGCAGGGAGCCCACCAGAAGGATTAGTTCTTGATCCTTTCCTCGGATCTGGAACGACAGGACTTGTGGCGATCGGACACAATAGAAAATTTTTAGGAATAGAATTGAATCCTGAGTATGCCTTGTTGGCATCAAGGAGAACGGGAATCGAACTAAGTTCATGAAGTGTCGCTTCTGTCGCCGTCCACTGAGATCAGAGAAGTCTCGCCGACTGGGAGCTGGATCCGGCTGTCTTCGGAAGTTCAAGGGATACCGCTCCGCGAAGAAGCTCGATATGGCTGGCCAGCTTTCCCTCTTCTCCAGGAAGCCCTGGGGATACAAGAAGGCGCGGAAGGCCTTGGAATCCAGATCCTAATCATGCTATTCAATCCAATATAGGAGGCCCATCAAGATGGCGAAAAATAAGATCATGGAAAGAATTGAGAAGGCGAAGACCACATCCCAGCCTAGACTCTCGATCTGCTTCAAGGTTCTCCCTGAAGTGGATGAGAGGATCCGGAAGCTGGCTGAGAAGACTGGTCTGTCGATGTCCCGAGTGGTGGACGTGGCGACCGCTTCGCTGGAGGATTCCATCAAGCGAGCTGAGAAGAAGAAGGTGGGATGATTCGCCTCACCTTCCCGAAAGAAAAATTCGATCTTCTCCTGGATGTTCTTCAGGACACAGGAGAATTTTTCCTTTCAAGGAGTCAGCCTAGACCCGACACCGATTCCATTATTCTGTTCGAGTGTGAAGACGGAAGACTCATGAACGCCAGGGTCAAGCGAAGCTGTGTGAACCAGGCCGCGGACTCATGGCTCCTAGATCTTAAGATCTTGACCGTCTATCCCTATGGTCTCAAGGCCCCAGGAGGATCCTATCTGGACGCGAACGAATCCGCCGACTGGCTGTTCATCCAGGCTGACGCTTTCCGCGTGTTCGCGAAGCGGCTCGAGATCCCCAGAGAAGTAAGAACCCAGATGTCCCACGGGGTCAGATATAAGTTCGTGTATAGATCCGAGGACTTATGGGAGGCGGCCCTGAAGGTGAGAGTCCAAGAACATCGCCTTCACCGGATCAATGAGCGCGAAAAAAACTTTCACTTCAAAGGAGCCCTGACCCATGCCTGACCTGACTGAATACCGAACCCACGAACTCAAGATCCTCCCAGAATACTTCAAGGAGGTGGCGAACGAATCCAAGCGGTTTGAAGTCCGGAAGAATGATCGGGACTATAAGTCCGGCGACTTCCTTCACCTCAAGGAATGGAACCCACTGAAAGGGGAATACACGGGACAGGAGGCGATCTGCGCTGTCCGATATATTCTCCAGGATGAGAAGTATCTCCAGCCAGGCTTCTGTGTGATGACGATCGTGGTCTTGAAGACTCGTCTTTTCCGCTTTCCAGGTAAACCACCAGCCTGGACTGGAATCGACCCCGAGGAGTACCTTGGGCGCTCATAACGCGCATGGTATAATGACACTATGGCATCGAAGAAGAAGCCGAAAAAATCCCCTCCCCCCAAGAAGAAGCCTGTCGGAAGACCGTCTTCCTATAGTCCCGCGTATTGCAAGAAGCTGATCGAACACATGAGGCTCGGCCACGGCTTTCACACCTTTGGGGCGACACTGGATCCCATGGTCTCTCACCAGACGCTCTATGACTGGCTTGACGCGCATCCTGAATTTCTTGAAGCCAAAAGCCAGGGCGAAAAACTTTCCGAGAAGACCTGGGAGGAGATCCTCCGCGCTGGCGCGACTGGTCAACTTCGCCGGATCAAGAAGGAGACCCCGAAGACCGATGACTTCGGGAATGTCATGTATGACGCGGATGGCAAGGTCATCATGGAGCGAGAGTTCGAGCCCGCTGTCTTCAATGCCACAGCCACGATCTTCGCGCTCAAGAACAAGTTCCCGGCCAGGTGGAGAGACCGAAAGGAAGTGGAGCTGGGTGGCAAGGGTGGAGGCCCGATCAAGTTCTCGAATCTTTCCAAGGAAGAAGCCCGAGAGGCCTTGAACAAGATGAAGGACATCTTCAGCGAGGCGGCCAGTGAAGAAGAGTCCGAAGACTAGAATAGAAGACATCTATCTCGAGAAGGCCCTGGCTCAAGCCAGGAGTTCGATTCTCCCCTTCACCATCTGGACGTTCAAAGGCAAGTTCCAAGTGAACTGGCATCATCGCGTCTTAGGCCGGAAGCTCGACCTGTTCATCGAAAGAAAAATCCCGAACCTCATGGTGTTCCTTCCGCCGCGATGCGGTAAGTCGGAGATGATCTCGAGACGGGCTCCAGCTCTGATCTTCGGAAAGAACCCAAGGGCCAGGATCATCGCGACATCTTATTCCGCTTCTCTCGCCGGAGAAATGAACAGGGATGTCCAGTTCACCATCGACTCACCAGAATATCGCCAGTTATTCCCAGAAGTTCTTCTTCCAGGCGACGGCATGAAAGACGAACAGACGGGAACCACATACACCAGGAACTCTGAAGGCTTCGACATCTTCAAGTATCGCGGATCCTATCGATGCGCTGGCGTGGGCGGCGGTATCGTGGGAAAGGGCGGGGACTATATCTTCATCGATGACCCCATCAAGAACCCGGAGGAAGCCGAGTCCGAGTCCTATCGTAAACACCTCAAGGACTGGTATCGCGGGGCCCTTTACTCTCGCCGAGAGAAGGGAGCTGGGATCTGTCTTGTGATGCAAAGGTGGCATGATGACGATCTCGCTGGCTGGCTCGAGAAGGAGATGAAGGAAAGCGATGACGCGGAACAGTGGGACATCGTTCGCTTCCCCATGCTTTCCGAAGAGACCCCCATCCCCGGCGACCCCAGGAAAGAACCAGGGATCCCCCTCTGGCCGGAAAAATTCGATGAAGCTGAGTGTCGAAAGATCCGCCGAACCCAAGGGTCTAGGAACTGGCTCGCGCTCTATCAACAGCGGCCCATGGAAGAGAAGGGGAACGAGATCCAGAAGGGATGGCTGAAGACCTGGCTTCCCAAGGATCTCCCAGCTTTCCTCGACATCGTGATCCTTTCCGTGGATGCGGCCTTCAAGGCGACCGACTCCTCATCCTTCGTGGCCGTCCAGGCTTGGGGAAAGAAGGGCCCGAACTTCTTCCTCCTCGACCAGGACAGAAGGCGGATGGGCTTCATCGACACAGTGAAAGCGATCCAGGACATGAGAACCAAGTGGCCACGAACCACAGCCATCGTGGTGGAGGACAAGGCGAACGGCCCAGCCATCATCGAGACCCTGAAGGAGAAGATCTCCGGGATCATTCCGTGTATGCCATACGGCTCCAAGCTCGCGAGACTCCGAGCTGTGTCCCCACTCATCGAAGCCGGGAACGTGTTGATCCCCTCCCCCGAGACCCATCACTGGGTTCCGGCCTATGAGTCAGAGCTTCTCAAGTTCCCGAACTCCGCGGACAATGACCAGGTGGACACCACCTCCCAGGCCCTTCAATACCTCAAGGACAATGGCGGTGACTTCGCCGCGTTCGTGACGATCTAGGTCTTGACCCTTCCTCCGACTTGATCCACCGTGATAGAATTAAGATACGGGGGAATAGGATGGCAAAAAAACAAACTTCAGGAATCGATCCGTCACGCCTTAAGGTGGACGGCTGGGCGAACATTCTCACTGGTCTAGGCATCAAGGGGAAAGACAAGCGGATGGACGCTGAAGCCGTTTGGAAGCGGATGGATGAGTCTCAGGCTGAGCAGCTCTATGCGGCTGACGACATCGCCTCCAAGGTGGTGGACTATCCCGTGGAAGATTCCCTCCGCGAAGGATGGAAGCTCATCGGTGTGGAGGAAGATCAAGCCAAGAAGCTGAACTCCGAATTCTATGACCGTCTGAAGCTCGCCGGGAAGGTGGAGCTGGCCTGGAAGTATGCCAGGATGTATGGGGGAGGGGGACTTCTCCTCATGACCGATGACACACTGGACTATTCCACGCCCTTGAATCCCGACCGAGTGAAGTCGATCCGTTCCGTGGTGGCCTTCACAAGATGGGAGCTGTCGGCCCAGGACATTGAATCCGATCTCGCTTCTCCGAACTATGGTCTCCCCAAGTACTACACGATCAGTCCGAGAGGCGGTCAAGGAGGCGACACGGCTGGCCAGAAGTTCCATCACTCTCGAGTGATCCGCTTCGAAGGAAAGCTCCTCGCCCCGAGGTTATTCTCTCAGAATAACTATTGGCATGACAGCGTCCTGAATCAGCTCAAGAATTCTCTTCTCAACTTCAACACGTCACACGACTCCGCCGCGAACGCGATCCAGGACTTCCGCGTGGCGATCTTCAAGCTCAAGAACCTTCAGTCCCTTGTGGCGAACAACCAGGACGATCTTGTGACGAAGCGCCTTCAGATCTTGAATCTAGGAAAGTCCCTGGCGAACGCTCTGGTGATCGACTCCGAGGGTGAGTCGATGGAATACTCGAACAGCTCCTTTGCTGGGATCCCAGAGATCTTGGACAAGATGACGAAGCGAATCCAGGCCGCGACCCCCATCCCCCACACCCGACTCTTCGGGAACTCTCCCTCCGGGATGGGAGGAACTGGCCGAGCCGAGGAATCGAACTATTTCGACTACCTCTCCCAGCTCCAGGAGAACTACCTCCACCCCATCCTCATGAGGATCTATCGACTCATCGCCGCTCAGTCCACGGTGGGAGTCAAGCTCACCACCACATTCGATGTGGAGTTCAATCCTCTATGGCAGATGGATGACAAGGAGCTGGTGGAGATCCGAGCGAAGCAAGCCGCCACTGACCAGATCTATCTCGAGAACGGCGTTCTGGATCCCACTGAAGTGAGGAACTCTCGATTCGCATCCGGCAAGTGGAGCGCGGACGTGAAGCTCGAGGAGCCTCGCCCAGAGCCGACTCCGGCCCCAGAACCAAGCCCGAACCCACCTCCAGCCACTCCCCCTCCGGCGCGAGTGGACGCTGAAGATCTCATCCCACCCAAGTCCGTCCAGGAGACCGCCGCTCAAGGCCTTGAACTGAGGAAGAAGTGGGGAAGGGGTGGAACGAACATCGGAGTGAAGCGAGCCGTGGATCTCTCGAACGGAAAGAACCTTTCCCGAACCACGATCGCCAGGATGAGCGCCTTCGCCCGTCACCTTGCCGACTATGACCCAGCGAAGAAGGAGGATGATGGTGGGCCCACAGCTCAACACATCGCCGTCATGCTGTGGGGTGGCCGTGAAGGAATCGAGTGGGCCCAGAAGAAGCTCGAGGAACTAGATGGCCGCGAGTGACCAGGTTCGGAAGACGGTATCCGCGAAGCTGGCCAGGGGAAAGAAGCTCAGGAAGCCGCCCCGCATCCAGCCACCGGATCCTGTTGAGCGCGAATATATCAGGGAGCTTTCCCAGATGGTCTCCTTCCTCAAGGAGGTCATCGATCGCCGTGTGACCCCAAGGCTTGAAAGATTCTTGAGGGAAGCCGCGAAGGATCGCCCTGAAGGATTCCGATCGGACGCATGGCCGGAAGATCTGGCTGGAGCCTTTCAGGATGCGGAGGATGAATTCTATCGCCGATACACTGACGATGAGATCCGAAGGCTTGCCAGGAAGTACGGCGTGGCCGTGGAGACATTCAATCGAAGACAGCTTGAGAAGGGACTGAAGCGAGTTCTCGGGATCGACGTGTTCGCTTCTGAACCATGGCTCGCCGAACAGATCGCCGCCTTCTCTGTGAAGAACGTGAGCCTCATTCAATCCGTCCCGGAAAAATTATTCACCGAACTCGAATCAGGAATCTTCGATCGCTTCTCAGCCGGAACCAGGTTCGAGTCCCTCGCTGAATACATCTCACAGCGGTTCCAGGTAGCGGAGAACTCAGCCACTCGCATCGCGAGAGATCAAGTGGGAAAGCTGAACGGTCAGCTCACGGGCCTTCGTCAGACGAACCTCGGTGTGACCGAATACACCTGGGAGACTTCGAAGGATGAGCGCGTTCGTGATTCTCATCGAGAGAAGCAAGGGAAGACTTTCAAGTGGAACGATCCTCCATCGGATACTGGACACCCAGGAGAAGACATCAACTGCTTCCCAGAAGGAACTCCTGTCAGGTTCCTATGTGGGATCAAGAAGTCGTTCGCCCGTCAATACTCCGGCCCGATCATAAACCTCGACACGGAATCCGGATCCCTGAGCCTGACTCCTAATCATCCAGTATTGACGAAGCGTGGGTGGATTTTTTCTAAGGATCTTCAGTGTGGAGATGAGCTTCTTGATGCTGGCTGGATGTGGCGGCCATCTCCTGGAACTCAAGTAAACCACAGAGAGACCACTGTCGATCAGGTTCACGATCTTCTCAGCCTGTCCGTCCCTGTGGTGAGGAAGATTGGAATGAATATACAGTTCCACGGCGATGGAACCGACAAGGAAGTCCACATTGTATCTTCCTATGGCCGCTTGAGGGATCGCCTTGATTCTATTCCTTCTGAACACCTCAAGAAGCTCGATCTCACTCGCGACCACCTTCGAGAGAGTCTTCTGTCTTGTGATAGCTCTGGAGATCATCTCTCCTTCTTTCCTTGGCTTGCCTCGAACGGTGTCGTGAGCTTTCGAGGTCTGTCTGATTCTCTGGGCCGAAGTCATTCTCGACCACTTGATCTTCTCCGCCTCAGACCGACTTCTGGGTTCTATTCCCAGCTCCAGGAGAATCCTTCGGATGACGAATCTCGAGACATCAAACTTATGAGAGATAGAATTCTCGCTCATCCCAGAGGTATAGAGTTCTTGAATGAGATGAGCGTCGAGTTCTATCTTATTCCAGGGACGAAGGCCCTGTTCCTTCCTGTGAAGATTCTGTCTGTTCGTCATAGTGAGTTCTCCGGTAGAGTGTTTAATTTCGAGACTTATAGCGGGGTCTATCTTGCTGGTCAAGGAATAGGAAGCGGTAACTGTCGATGCTGGGCCTCACCTGTTTTTTCTTCGGTGGTGGAAGGATCTTCTGAGTTCGAATCCGGAGTCGGACGTGAAGAAGAATGATGACTTGATTCCACTTTCCTTGATATAATTTCCCTATGCGTAAAGTGAAGCGGTTCGATAGAAGCGGATTAGAAGGAGCGGTGATGACCCCTCAAGGGTATCTTCGCGCTCCCGCCCGAGCCACTCGCGTGGGTGTGCTGAAGTATCGCCGCCCAGACGGATCCATCGTCCGCGAACTCCGGCCACCGGAAGAAGTCTTCAAGGAAGATAGTCTCCAGACACTTGCTGGAGTTCCGGTCACGGATGACCACCCAGAAGTCATGCTTCTGAATCCAGAGAACACTCATGAGTATATGTGTGGCTTCACTTCTGACAAGGTGGAGAAGGATGGCGACTTCGTGAAGACCTTCGCGACCATCACTGACGCGGATCTCATTGAGAAGGCCAAAGGCGGGAAGGTCGAACTTTCCTGTGGCTATGAGTGTGAACACGAAGAAAGTCCTGGCGTTTGGAACGGCCAGCCTTATGATCTGATTCAGAGAAACATTCAGTATAATCACCTCGCTGTCGTGGATCGTGGGCGAGCTGGGCCTGAAGCAAGGCTCCGACTGGATGCGGATGACGCGATCCTAGATGAACAACAGGAGGACAATACAATGATGGTGAAGATTAAGATCGGCGACATGGAGTTCGAAGTTCCTGAAGCCGTAGCGAACGAACTGAAGATGATGGCGGAAAAAAACGCCGCGATGGCCACCGAGATGGACAAGATGAAAGCTGACATGGCGAAAGCTCCAGAGATGGAGAAGGCCATGGCTGACATGAAAGCCGAAGCCGAGAAGGCCCAGGCCAAGATGGACAGCTTGAAGTCCGAACTCGAGAAGGCGAAAGCCGCTCCAGCTCCCACCGTGAAGATGGACGCTGACGAAGTGAAGAAGGCCGTGAAGGAACGCATCACCATCATCGCCGTGGCCGCGAAGGTTCTCCCTGGTGAGAAGATCGCGAAGATCGATGACATGAGCGACCTCGACATCAAGAAGGAAGTGATCCTCGCTGACTCTCCCAAGGCATCCCTTGAAGGAAAGTCCGAGACCTATATCTCTGCTCGATTCGATTCGATCGCCGAGAACATGGAGGGTGTGTCCAGCTTGATCGCCCTCACCGGAAAGAATTTTTCTGAGAACCGTCACAGCGAAGTGAAGAATGACGCTGAAGAAGCTCGCAAGCGAGCGAGAGAGAAGGCTCAGAAGATGTGGCAAGAACCCTTGTCAGTAACTAAGTAAAGGAGAGAAGCAATGAGTCAACTATCGTATAGTGTGAATCAGAGCGCGGCCAAGATCGGACAGCTTGCTGACTTGGGCCTCGCGAAAGACATCGTGACTGGATACAACTCCGCCGTGGGCGAAGTGGCATTATTCGGACACTTCATGACCAAAGGAGTGGGAGACAATGACGTGAAGCGTCCAGCCGCCGCGGCTGACATCACCGACTTGAAGCTCGCGAAGGGTGTGGTGGTGGCTTCCGAAGCTATCGAGTCGAACCCCGCTGTGGTGGATCCTCAGTATCCTGTGAAGTCCGCCGTGTCGATCTTGAAGAAGGGTCGCATCTGGGTGGTAGCAGAGGACGCGATCACCGCTGGAACTTCCGGCGTTCATGTTCGCTATGCTGGAACCGGGAATAAAGGCGCTTTCCGCGGAGCTTCCGTGGTAGCAGAGACCGCTCAACTTCAGGACGCTCAGGCCAAGTGGCTGTCTTCGACATCCGCTCCCGGTCAACTCGCGCTCCTCGAGATCAACTTATAATTAAAGGGGAGATAAAATGAGTAACAAAAAATATGTGAACCTAGACGCGAACGAGTCCATCTTCTTCGCTCGAGAACTAGAAGCCGTGAAGGCGAAGTCCTATGATGTTCAATACGCCGAACTGAAAGCCCGAAAGCTCATCCCTGTGAGCTTCGAAGCTGGCGCTGGCGCTGAGACCATCAAGTATGAACAATACGATCAAGTTGGCATGGCCAAGATCATCGCGAATTATGCGCATGACTTGCCACGCGCTGACGTGAAAGGGAAAGAATTCATCTCGGTGGTTCGATCCTTGGGTGACTCCTTCGGCTATAACGTCCAAGAAGTTCGCGCCGCGAAGATGGCTGGAAAGCCTTTGGAACAGCGTCGAGCCAATGCGGCGAAGCGAGCGATCCTCCAGCTTGAGAACTCCATCGCGTTCAGCGGTGATGCGGCTCATAACTTGGGCGGCTTGCTCAATGCGGCGAACATCACGGAAGTGACCATCCCGAACGATGGAACTGGCGCTTCGAAGCTGTGGTCTACCAAGACCCCAGACCAGATCCTTCGCGACATGAACCTGGTGGCCAACACCCCCAGCGAATTGACGAAGATGGTCGAGGCTCCTGACACCATGCTTCTCCCTGTGGCGAAGTTCAACTTCATCTCGTCCACTCGCCTGTCCACGGCAAGCGACACGACGATCTTGAAGTACTTCCTGGCGAATAACCCATACATCAAGGCTGTTGAGCCTTTGAATGAGCTGGCCGCGTTCTATGCTGGCGATGATGGGATCTTCGTTTACAAGCGTGATCCGGACAAGCTGACCCTTGAGATCCCTCAAGACTTCGAACAGTTCCCTGAACAGGAGCAAGGTCTTGAGTTCGTGGTTCCCTGTCACTCCCGCTGTGGCGGCGTGATCGTGTACTACCCTCTCTCGATCGCTTACGGGAAAGGGATCTAAGATCTCCATCCGATAGGAGGCAAGGGGTCGGTCAGTCTTGAACTGGTCGGCCCTTTGTTCTATCGTGTTGGGAAAGGAGAACTATCATGAAAATTAAACTGAATAGAACTGGCGTGTGGGTGATCGGATCTGGAAAAAATCAGTGTGTGGTGATTCCAGGTGTGAATGATCTTCCTATGTTCCATGAACACATGAGCCACCCAGATGTGAAGGCGAAGATCGCCTCGAAAGAACTCGAGATCCTTGAGTCTCCAAAGGCTGAAGCGAAGCCAGGACTCAAAGGCATGAAAGAGAAGGAAGCCATGGCGCTCATCAAGGAGACCCTTTCCGAGGAGACCTTGAAAGGCTGGATGGCCGAAGAGACACGTCCCAAGATCGTGAAGGCCATCGAGGATCAGCTCGCGACCTTCGTTCCCACAAAGGAAGAATAAACTATGGTGACACCTGAGAAGATCAAGGCCCTAGGCCCAGAGTTCGAGAACCTTTCAGATGAAAGGATCCAGCTATTCATCGACATCGCCTCCAAGGAGATCGCCGAGCCAGCCTGGAACAATTCATCCTATGACTCCGCGCTCAGTCTTCTCACGGCTCACTATCTGACAATGGCGGCCCGTCAAGGAGCGAGTGGGCCGCTTTCGTCCGTGAAGGTCGGTGAGGTCTCCGTGTCATACGGGGCCCCACAGAACAAGGAGAAGCTCAGTCTCACCTCATGGGGACAGTTATTCCTCCAGCTTCGGGACGCTCACATCGTCGCTCCCATGCTGGTGTGAGCTGTGGCCAAGGGTGTCAAGGTCAGCATCAAGGACATCGATCGAGGCTTCAAGAAGTTCAAGAAGTCGGCGAAGTTCGTCGCGAAAGAGAAGCCCTTCGTCAAGGCTGGAATCCTGGAAAGTTCAGGCCAGCATAGTGACTCTGATCTCACTGTCGCGGCTGTCGCCACATTCCACGAATTCGGAACAGAGCGGACTCCACCGAGATCCTTCTTCCGAAAGATGCAAGAAGAACAGCGACAGAACATCCGGAACTTCATCCTCAACCTCCAGGATAGTGTCATTCTTCGCCCTGACCAGGCGCTAGGCCTTCTAGGAACATTCCTGGTGGATCTCCTCAAGAAGCAAGTGGACAAGACGAACGATCCTCCTCTCCATCCCAGGACGATCTCGGAGAAGGGATCCACGAAGCCGCTCATCGATACTGGCCAGATGCGGAACTCAATTCAATACGAAGTCAAGAAGGGTGGGTCTGAATGATCTCTCAACTATTCACAGAAAAAATCAGTGTGTGTCGCGTCGAAGGATCCGGTGAATACATCAAGGGCCGATTCACAGGGAACCGTGTGGTCACGTTTGACATCATGGCCTCGGTTCAGCCGTCCACAGGTGAGGAGCTTCAGAATCCTCCAGAGGGTCAGAAGACTTCCGAGATCATCAATGTCTTCACCGAGAAGGAATTGTTCACCGTTGAAAAATCCCAGTTCAAGAAGGCGGATGTCGTGGTGTATAATGGAAGAAAGTTTGAAGTGACGAAAGTCGAAAGATGGGCCAGCCTGATCCCTCACTATAAGGTGATCTGTTCGTTCATCCTCGACAATGCTGAAGGAGAAGCATGAACCGAAGGGCCCTCGAGGATGCGCTGTTCGACGTGATCGAGCCACTCATTCCGGAAGGTGTGACGCTGATCTGGGAAGATCAATCCGCGCCACGTCCGGAGAAGCCTTATGTGTCCATGAACTTCTTGTCTCCTTCTCAGAGAATCGGATTCGATGAGTCGCGTGTCTCCGGGGCGAATTTTTCCCTGGTGGGACAGCGGCGCTTCGTGGTGTCGGTCAATGCCTTCGGTGAGAACCGGATGGAGAACGAGGACGCGCTTGACGCGGCTGATCTCCTGGAGCCAGTGGTTCAAGGGATGTATAGACAGGACACGATCGCGGCGCTCTGTGAAGCGGGGCTCGCGAGTGTGAATGAGGGAGAGATCAGGGATCTCACCGCGCTTCTAGAATCACGCTATGAGTCTAGGGCCCAGGTGGACTTGACTTTCCACAGAACGGTGAGCCAGTCTGAAGAGATCACGCCGATCGAGAAGGTCGAGGTCAATGAGAGACTGGTCGAAGTGGTTTAATTTTAAGGGGGAGAATGTATGTCGATTGAAAAATTCGTAGTTGTCCAGATCAGCCGTCAGACTCGCGGCGTGACACAAGCTGGCTTCGGGATCCCATTGATCCTAGGCCCAAACGGTGACTTCACTGGTGTGAGAACGTATCGTTCCCTCGCCGCTGTGAGCGCCGACTTCTTGGAGTCGGATGATGAATATAAGGCCGCCGCTGGGATCTTCTCTCAGACTCCTCGCCCAGAAGAGATCAAGATCAAGAAGTCTCCCACGAACGTGGCTCAAGTGAGCGATGTGGTGATCGCCACCGTAGCGAACAACTCGCTCTATCGTGTCATCATCAATGGTGTGAGCTTCGACTATACTTCGGACGCTGACGCGACCGCCGCTGAGATCCGAGATGGATTGATCGCGGCTGTAAACGCTGGAACCGAGCCCGTGACCGCTTCCGCTTCTGGAGCCGATGTGAGACTCACCGCGGACAATGCTGGAGAATCCTTCTCCTTGAGCGTGGGCGACAACAAGCTCACCATCACTCCAGTGACCGCGAACGTGGGGATCGCTTCCGCTATCCTTGAGGCCCTCCAGGAGGACAAGGAGTGGTATGCGCTCATCACCACTGACATCACTGACGTGACCGTGAAAGAAGCCGCGAAGACGATCGAGGCCTTGAGACGAATCTATGGCGTTCGCCGAAGCGATGCGGCCATCCGAACCGCGGCCACGAACGACATCATGACCTTCTTGAAAAATAAAGGTTATGACAGAACCTTCCTTCTCCACTCTGGAACCGTGACGGACTTCGGTGAAGCGAGATGGATGGGCCGAGTTCTTCCGCTGGATCCTGGATCTGAGACCTGGGCTTTCAAGACCCTTCAAGGCTTGACTGTTGATGGCTGGACGGATTCTGAACAGGAGTTCCTCGACACGAAAAACGCGAACTATTACATCGAGACCGCTGGCGTTCGTCATACCGTGAACGGCAAGATGGCTTCTGGTGAGTTCATCGACATCATGCGCGGGATCGACTGGCTCCAGGCCCGAATCGAAGAAGGAATCTTTCAACAGCTTGTGATCTCTGACAAGATCCCCTTCACCGATCAAGGGATCGCGATCGTCGAGAACATCCTTCGTCAGCGACTTCAGAACGGCGTGACCGTGGGCCTCCTCGAGTCCTTCACGATCAGCGTTCCAAAGGCCGCCGATGTGGCGTTTGAAAGCAAGGCCGCGAGAACTCTTCCAGATGTGGAGTTCGAAGCTGTCCTTCAAGGCGCTATCCACAAGATCATCATTCAGGGCGTAGTGACGCTCTAATTTAGAGGGGAGAATACAATGGTTAAAACATACGATCCTAAACAGATGGCGATCATCATCGGAGGAAAGCAAGCCTCCGGATTCGCTGACGGAACATTCCTGAACGTGGCTCTGGACGAAGACGCTTTCGCCTTGACGGTGGGAGCGGACGGAGAAGGGATGCGAGCGAAGTCGAATAATAAGTCGGCGACGATCACCCTCACTCTTCTTCCGACCTCGGACTATAACCGCCACTTGAGCGATCTCGCCCAGGCTGACGAAGACTCGAACTCCGGCGTGGTTCCGCTCCTCATCAAGGACGGATCCGGAAGAGATCTTCACTCCGCTGAATCCGCCTGGATCCAGAAGAGACCTGACGCTGAATATAGTCGTGAAGGATCCCCACGCGAGTGGACGCTCCGAACCGACAATCTTCAGACGTTCCTCGGGGGGAACTAATCCATGGGCCGAGTGACGAAGCAAGTGTCAATCGACGGGAAGATGTATTCCATCACTCCCTGGTCGGGAACGAAGGCGGCAAGGATGCTCGCTAAATTAGTGAAGCTCCTTGGCCCCGCCCTCGGGACACTTATGTCCTCGGCTGGATCCCTGAAGGCCCTTCTCGACGCGAAGACTTCGGATGTGAATTTTTCCGCGGTCTTCATGTCGCTGGCCGATCGTCTCGATGATTCGTCCTTCGACCTTCTTCTCAAGGAGATCCTTGAGGGAGTTCACGAAGGGCCGAAGGCTGTCGCTGACGACTTCGACTCAAGATTCTCTGGGGACATCATGACCTCCTTCAAACTGGTGAAGGCCGCGCTGGAGGTGAACTATGGTGATTTTTTGTCCGTGATCGGCAAGGCATCCGCCGCAAACAAGGTGATGCAAGCCGAGTCAGAATCCCAGAAGACTTAGACTGGTTCGTGTGGAGGGTGGTTCTCTCGAAGATCGCCACCCTTGCCGAACTGGACACACACTATTCTTTCATGGATCTGGTTCACGCGAATGACGCGCTGGACATCCAGGAGGAGATGGAACGAGAGGCCCAGGAAAAAATAACTAAGGGCCTAGGAAAGGGGGGAAGACATGGCTGAGACAATTCGCGAATTAGTCGTGAAGTATGGAATCGATGTCGATGCAGATCCCCTAGACAAGCTCGACTCCGCCATCTCGAACCTGAAGGGTGGACTCTTAGGACTTGGAGCCACTCTCGGAGCCGCCGCCGCTGGTCTATTCGGTGTGGTGAAGACCGCCGCTGACGCTGGAGATCAAGTCCTCAAGATGAGTCAGAGAGTGGGCGTGGGAGTCGAATCCCTTCAAGCCCTTATGTTCCAGGCGAAGCTCGCTGACGTGGGCGTGGAACAGCTCCAGACCTCTCTCGTTTTTCTGAATCGGAACATGACTGAAGCCGGACAGAAGGGTGGGGAGATGGCGAAGGCCTTCCTCAAGGTGGGGATCTCCCAGGCCGAACTCAGATCCGGAACTCTCACCGCGGACAAGGCGCTCGAGCGTATAGGAAAAACTTTCGGAAGACTTCCCGATGGGCCCCAGAAGTCGGCCCTGGCGATGGAACTATTCGGAAGATCCGGAGCCCAGCTCATTCCTCTCCTCAATGGAATGGAGAAGGGCCTCTCCGCGACCCAGAAGGCCATCCTCGACATGAACATGGTGACGGAGGAACAGGCCAAGCTCGGCGAAGAATTCAATGACAACCTGACAGTGATGCAAGCCGCCTTCGGTGGGATCATCAAGTCGGTCGGGAAAAAACTTCTCCCCGTCATGAATGAGCTGGTGATCGCCTTCACGAACTTCATCGTGGAGAACAAGGATCTCATCAAGACGAATGTGACCGCCTTCGTGGAAGGCCTTGCTGACTTCTTGAGGGATGCGGGAAAGTTCGCTCTGGTGGCCGCGAGATCTATGGCTGGACTTGCCAAGTCGGTGGGTGGAGTGGGGAACCTAGTGAAGATAGTTCTCACCGGATTATTCGCCCTTTCAGGTGTGTCCGTTCTAATGGGAATCGGAAAGCTGGTCAGCTATGTCATGTTATTGGTGAAGGGTCTGACTATGGCGAAGCTGGTGGCGTTCGCCATCCCGACCCTCATTGGAGCCGCGATCCTTCTTGTCCTCCTGGTGATCGATGACCTTGTGGCATACTTCCAGGGCGGGGATTCCGTGACCGGAGTCATCATCGAAAAATTCAAGGAAGTCCTGGCCTGGTTCCAGGAGAACTTCCCGAACCTTTCCAAGTTCGTGAGGGGCGTGTTCGATGCGTGGATCGCCTATCTGAACATCCTCATCTCCTTCTGGACTGGACTCTTCAATGTGATCGCGAAGGTGGCCGGGTTCATGGCTTCCGTGTTCGCGCCAGTGATCGACAGGATCCTCCAAGGTGTCATGGCTGTGGTGAACGCTCTGGGAACCATCGGGAGCTTCGTCGGCAAGGGCCTAGGAGCTGGACTCGGATTCACTGGGGAGCTTCTCTCGAGAGGGGCCCAGCTCGCGAACCCGACGAATCCCACGCTTCCAGGTGTGTCGAATTCAAGCTCCGCCACGGCGTTCAATGTGGACGCTCCGATTAATGTGGTCGTTCCTCCTGGAACAGATCCCGGATCCGTGGGCCCCTTCGTTCGCGAAGGTGTGGCTGGTGGTCTCGACTCTTCTCTTCGACAGGCCTCACGTTCAACAGTCTCGGGGGTGGCATACTAGATGAGTCTCCTCACTTTATTCTTGAAGCGCGGTGGAAGGACAGAGATCCAGAGGGTAGTGGACGGAAAAACCGGAGCCATTGTCCTCGACGCGCTCATCAAGGAAGACTATTCAGCGGACGCGGAACCCACCACTCATCCAGTGGAAGATGGAGCCGACATCACCGATCATGTGATCTTGAGGCCCAGGACTCTTTCCATCGAGGGGATCGTCACCGAGACTCCGCTCGGAGGATTCGTGGACTCCCTGGTGAACGCCGGGATCCAGACCGTCACTTCTTCCATCGGTCAAGCCATCTCGAAGAGAGTGGGTGGAGGAGCTTTCGGAGCCGCCGCCACATCAAGGGTTTCGGGTCTTGCCGGAAAAACGCTGTCCGGGCTCATTAAGGGCCCGACCGACAACAGGCTGAACGGTGTCCTCCAGGAGCTTCGCGCTGTGAGGGATTCGCGCCAGCCTGTGACCATCGTGACAGGCCTCACACAGTATGACTCTTTCATCCTGAGATCCTTCACGGTCTCGAGAGACCAGACCACCGGGAAGTCCATCCGCGTGAGCCTTTCCTTCCAGGAGCTTCTGAAAGCCACCTCGAAGACCGTTCGAGTTCCCGTCCCGAAAGTAAAGTCCGCCGTGTCTAAGGTGGAAAGGGGTCGGCAAGGAACCACAGAGCTGACCTCCACATCGGAGAAGGGGAAGCGAGCCTCGATCGCATACACGACAATCTTCGGAGGTGGGTGATGGCGCTTCGTCAGATACCGATCACAAGCGATCCCGATTCCGTGTTCACCGTGGATCTTGACGGCGTGGTCTTCCAGATCCGCTTGACGCTGAACGAAAGAACTGGCCGATTCAAGATGGATCTTCTCACAGAAGTGGGCGAACCCATTGTCGAAGGGGTGGCCTGTGTGGTCAACTTCCCTTTACTGAAAAAATTCAAGGATCTAAGGATGCCAGAGGGGGATCTCTTCTTCTGGGATTCCACCGAGAAGAACCGCGAGCCGAACGAGGACAATCTAGGGACTGAGGTCGTCCTGTTGTATCAGGAGGCGACATGAGCCGGATCCGGGTCAAGGCTTCCTTCGAAGAATTGATCGGAATAGGAATCGGCTGGGACGCGGCTGAGAGGATGGCCAGGGGAGACACTTTCGAGGTCTTGAACTATCGCATCCTCCACGACAGAAGGCTTCTCTTCTTGAGACACTACGATGAGCGAAGCCAGTGGGGTCTCTGGATCTATGAGGACATGACGGAGGAAGTGTGTCAGAACTCTATGGGAGGATAGTTGAGGTCTTGATCGGCCCGAGGGGTCAGAACGGAAGGCTGTTCCGTGACCTTCGTGTGTCCTTTCGGATCGAAAAATCCCTAGAATCCACTCCGAACAATGCGTCGATTCAGATCTATAACCTCGCCGCATCAAGCCGTTCCCTGGTCGAACAAGACGGAGCGGTCATCCAGCTCAAGGCTGGCTATGGCGAGAACACCAAGATCCTCTATCTTGGGGACATCGCGAGAACCACCACGAAGAGATCCGGGGGAGACATCATCACCGAGATCGAGGCGGGGGATGGGGAGTTCGCCTATCAGAACGCCACGGCGAACGTGAGCTTGGGCCCAGGCGCGAAGTATTCCCAGGTCTTCTCCGCGATCGGCGACAGACTTGGCCTCTCTCAAGGATCCGTGAAGATCCCGAACCCAAACGATCAGTTCCAGCAAGGCTTTTCATATAGTGGCATGGCCAGGGACGCGCTCGACATTCTCACAGAAAAACAAGGACTTGAGTGGAACATCCAGGATGGTCAGCTCCAGGTTCTTCCCGCTGAAGTCTCGACCGATGAGACCGTCATCCTTCTGAACTCTGGCTCTGGCCTTGTGGGCTCGCCTTTCAAGACGAAGATCCTCCGCCCAGACCTTGCAAGAATCGGCAAGGGAAAGGAAGAAGCTGGCGTGAAAGTGGTCTCCCTCCTGAATCCAGAGATCCGCCCAGGCCGAAGAGTCCAGGTCGAAGCCGAGTTCGTGAACGGAATCTTCAAGGTGGAGAAGGTGACTCACAGCGGTGACACACACTCCTCGAGCTTCTATTCCGAAGTGGAGGCGAGATGAACGAGAAGTCTCAAGGCCAAGTCCTGAAGGATGCCATCCGCGCCGCCCTTCTTGGGGTGAACACGGCCATCCCCGGAAAGGTGGTCAGCGTCAATGTGGCCGCCGGGAAGTGTGATGTCCAGCCAGTCATCCGAAGGAAGTTCGCTTCCGGTGAGGTGGTGGAACTCCCTGTCATCACGAATGTTCCCATCGCCCAGCTCCGAGCCGGGAAGGCTTTCGTCAGCGTTCCCCTTCATGTGGGAGACTATGTTCTCCTGATTTTTTCCCAGCGATCGATCGACCTCTGGCTCACGTCCGGAGGATCCGTGGATCCGAAAGACCCAAGATCCCACGCGCTATCGGATGCCATCGCCTATCCTGGCGTGTATCCTTTCAGTGATCCTCCCACAGGCGCGAGCGCGGAAGACCTCATCGTGAAGAACGATCAGGCCACCATCACCGTGAAGCCATCTGGAGAAGTGAAGATCGAGGCTCCCCTGAAGGTGGAGATCATCACCGGGGACGTGGACATCCAGGCCTCGGGGGATGTGAATGTTCAGTGTTCGAACGCCACCGTCCAGGCCGACCAGGCCGCCGTGACCGCCACCGCGGGAATCGACATGACGGCTCCCCAGATCAATGCGAACACGGCGCTCCTCAATGTGACGGGGCTTGTCGCTTGTTCTGGAATCGGGGCCGGAGTTCCACCTGTTGCCGGACAAGGGAACTTCGCTGGAGCCTTGAAGGCATTGTCCGTCGAAGATGACGATGGAACGATGGGTGAGATGAGAACGATATACAACGGCCACACGCATCCGGAGAACGGAGCCGGAGGAGGAACCACATCTCCACCGAATCAGCCGATGACATAGTGTGGGGGGAAGGGTAGAATAGAGGGAACATGGACATCGCCTTGAATACAGCGACAAGTGATCTTGATCTGTCGAACGGAGACCTCTATCTGATCGAGGAGAATGACGCTATCGCTCAACACGTCTCCCAAAGGTTCAAGACATTCCTCGCCGAGTGGTTCCTCGATGAGACCGTGGGCGTTCCATACTTCGACTATATTTTTCGAAAGAACCCGAATCCCGTGGTGATCGACGCTGTTCTGAAGCGAGTGGCGCTTGAGTCTCCTGGTGTGGTGGAGCTGACCTCATGGGAGCTGACCCTCGATTCGGCGCGGCGTGAGCTTTCCCTCGACTTCACGGCAAGATCTGAGGAAGGATTCATCGAATTCGCTGACGTGATAGGAGTGTGACATGGCGGGACTTAGTTCAACAGGATTCCTCAAGAAGACCCTCGATGAGGTGAAGTCCGAGATCGAAGAAGCTCTGAAGACTCAGCTCGGTGAGTTCATCAATCTTCTTCCCGGATCTGTTTTTTCCCAGATCGTGGGTATCGTATCCGAAAGAGAATCCCTCCTGTGGGATCTCGCCGAGGAAGTTTATAACTCCCAGTATCCTGACACAGCGGAAGGCGTGGCGCTCGACAATGTGGTGAGCCTCACTGGAACGGAAAGGATCGCCGCCAGGAAGTCCAGGATCCTCGAACAGATACTCTTCGGAACCTTGGGAACCCTTGTCCCAGCCGGAACGGTCTTCGATGTTCCAGGGAATCCGGATGCAAGATTCGTCACTGACGCGGATGTGACCTTGATCGCTGGAACCGATGAAGTCCAGACCATCAACTTCTCCGCTGTCCCCGATTCCGGAACTTTCAAGCTGTCATTCGATGGGGAGGAGACGGCGGTTCTTCCCTTCAATGCGAGCGCCGCCGCCGTTCAATCCGCGCTCAATGCCTTGACTAAACTTTCAGGGGTGACGGTCACAGGATCCTTCGCTGGTGGATTCGTGGTGACTTTCGCTGGAGCCGATGGGAAGCAAGCCCAGCCGCTTCTTGTATTCAGTTTGAATACACTCCTCAATGGCGTGACCCCAGTGACTCCCACTGTGGTGGAGACCACTCCAGGAGTTCCTCAAGGATCCGTGTCCATGACCGCGGAAGAATTCGGGCCCATCCCGGCCTTCAAGAACACCCTCACGAACATCGTGACTCCGGTGACTGGCCTCACCTCCACGAAGAACCTCGCGGACGCTGTGGTCGGAAGGAACGTGGAGACGGACGCGGAACTTCGCCTTCGCCGAGAACAAGAACTTCAGAAGGCTGGAGCTGGAACAGTGGAAGCGATCCGAGCCAAGCTCCTTGAAGTGGAAGGCGTGACTCAAGCGATCGTGTTCGAGAACGACGACAATATACCCGACATCGATGGCCGCCCAGCCAAGTCCTTCGAATCCTTCGTTCAAGGTGGCGAGGATCAAGACATCGCTGACGCGATCTGGCTCGCGAAAGGCGCGGGGATCCAGACCGTGGGAACCGAGATCGAGACCGTGGTGGATTCCATGGGCCTGAACCGGACGATCAAGTTCTCTCGCCCGACCGTGGTGAACATCTTCATCTCGATCGAAGTCACGAAAGATTTTTCCGCTCCATCGAACCTCGCGACTCTCGTTCGGGACGCTCTGGCGAACTATATCAATGGGCTCCAGATCGGCCAGGACGTGGTGGTGTATCCTTCGCTCATCGGGCTTCTTGACTCTATTCCTGGGATCGTGGACGTGAGAATCGGAATCAACACGACAGGATCTCCTCCGCTCACTGGCTCAGACAATAACATCGCGATCGGTGTGGCCGAGGTGGCGAAGGTGGACGATCCTCTCAATGACATAGCTGTGACGGTGATCTAGATGATTCAACAGATCACAAACCACATTGAGGCCGCGAAGAAGAGACTTCTCGAACAGTATAAGGGGAAGGCCAGGATGGAGGGGCTCATTCACGCCCTTGTGACTCCTATCCAGCCGATCGAGGATTCTTTCTTCCAGCTTCTCAATGATCGCTACCTCGAGACCTCTGTGGGATTCCAGCTTGACCGCCTAGGCGACATCGTGGGGATCGCGAGGGATGGCCTCAATGACGATCAGTATCGCTTGAGAATCAAGGCCAGGATCTTCGTGAACGTATCCAATGGCGAGCCTGAGACCTTGATCCTGGTTTATAAACTTCTGACCCTTTCGAACCTGGTGATCCTCGAAGAATTATTCCCCGCCGCGGTGGGTCTCATGTGTGACGGCCCAGACATCCCGGATCCGGAAGATGTTCAGTTCATCGCCGACCTCATGGAGGCCGCTTCCCTTGCTGGGGTGAGAGTGGACTTCCTCGGTGTCTTCGATGAGGCGAATCCTTTCGCTTTCGACGGAGTGGTTCTTCCTTTGGGGGATGGGTTCGGGGATACTGGGAATCCGGCAACAGGTGGACTATTCGGGAAGCTCTATGATTTCGGGATGGAGTTCGCCTTCGCTGGCGACGATCCCAAGCCGGAAGGATTCGGAACGACTGTGGATCCCCTTGTCGGGGGAAGACTTGTGGGACTATAATTTTGAGGAGACACTATGCCATTACCTAAGCCATCATCACATATAAACTGGACGGACGGAGCCCCCGCGAAAGTGACGGAGCCCACTGTCGGAAAAAAACTTCTTGGATGGATCGCGTCAGAGAGACCAGCTTTCCAGTTCATGAACTGGCTGTTCTTCCGAGTCGATGAGTGGATCAAGTACTTCGAAAGCGTGACGGACGTGAACCTCTCCGCTCAGTATAATGCGATCGTGAAGTCTTCCGGTGGAACCCACACAAGTCTCGCCGCGGCGCTTGCCGACATCGCTGTCCCCGCCTTTGGCCGGATCTATGTGGCTTCGAACGAATCTATCTCGACCCCCGTTCAGGTGACGAAGAACGGTGTCCGCATCGAGTTCGCGCCTGGGGTCACTTTCACAAAGGCCGCCGCATCACAGCAAGCCATCCAAGTCTCCGCGAACGATGTGAGAATCGAAGGCGGAAGGTTCGTGGGATTCTCCGGCGGATCCGATCGAGGGATTCTCATTGACGCTGTATCTCTTCGGACTAGAATTCAGAACTGTAACTTCGCCACTTGCACGACTGACATTGAAGACCTTGAAGCCGCCACTGGCGTGTTCACGGCGAACATAACGGAGTAAACATGAAAAAAACCAATATATTCAAGCCCATATTTTTAGCCATGCTGATCGGTGGCGTGGCTTTCGCCGCCGATGAAGTCATCCGCCAGGACAAGGTGAAGATTGGAAAGCCGGGATCTGTCGCCGACAAGGTGATCGAACTCGACACTGGCTCCGTAAATAACGCCCAGGTGTCTTCTGATTCCTCTCAAAGGCTGAAGCTCCGATCGAACACGGTTCGAAAGGGTCGCGGAACGAACACGAACATCGTGGACGCTTTCGACACTGGAGCCGGGAACCTTCCTCAGTTCCGCTGGAACTCCGCGACTGGGAAGATCGAATTCTCGAATGATGGCCTCACCTTCAAGGACGTGGGATCCGGTGGTGGAGCTGGTGGCGGGGGAGTTGTTCTCAATGCGAACCCAGGCTTCGAAGAAGGCTCGACGAACTGGACGGCCTCCGGTGGAACCTTCACGATCAACACGACACTGGCGAACGTGGGCTTCGGACTTCAGTCTGGATCCTGGGATCCTTCCGCCGCTTCTCAGACTCTATCTGGTGAGCTGGTGGCCGTTCCCGCTGGACTATATGGAAAGCTCTGTTCTCTCTCCTGGTATTATAAAGGAGGGGACGCGAACTATAAGGCCCAAGTATTCGACGGGACGAACGTCATCGCTGAGTCTTCGGCTTTCGTGACATCGACGAATTTTTCCGCGAAGCAAGCGATCTATTTCACTTGTCCCTCTTCAGGATCTATCCGACCGCGCTTCATCTCTTCCGCTGACGCGGCCTTGATCTATCTTGATGATGTGAAGCTCGGTCAGGAAGTTCTCTTCTCTGGGAACTCGAACGGTCTCGCGGTGGCGGGATACATCGCTCAGGCGGCCAACTGTCAATGGGACAGAACGAACACAGCCTTTGGGCCTTTCACGGCGGACGCTGACTGTCCTGGGCCCACGGTATCACAAGAACTCGGTGGGATGACTCTCTCCACCACGGACACTGATCTTCCAAGATTCACGGTGAATAATATCCAGCCGGGAACCTATGAAGTGATGATCTGGGGATACTCTTCTCCAGTTAGCTCATCTGATACCGCCTTTACCATCAATGACGGATCGACCAATATCGGTCGCGGCTACACTCAGGGTCAGGCTGGGAACGCGACACAGTTCACGGCGATCGGGACTGTATCCTATGGAACATTTCAGGCCTCAAAGACTTTCGAGCTTTACGCGTCGAACACTCTTTCGACCGCGAGAGTCTTCACATCTATCGCGAACACCCAGCTCAACTTCTCACTCATCAAGGTGGATGGTCTAGGCTCTGAAGCGATCACCATTGACAAGTCTGGATGGAGAATCGACGCGAATCTTGGGGGCGGCCTTCCGGCTCTATCGACCGCATCCGTGTCGTCCTATACTGAGATCACGAACGGATCACTTGATCTTCAGCTTCAAGCTGGATCTGCATCCGCTGAAGTTCCATGTTCTTCGACGAACCCATCGACAGGCCTCACCTGTTCGGCTGGAAGCGAAAGTTTAGGGATCGTTTTCACTCCTCCCACAGCCGGAACTTATGAGGTGTGTGGAGCCTTCACTCAGGAGATGGATCTCGCCGTGGGAGCTGTTCTTCAGACCTCCTTTCAGTGGGTCGAGACTCCGAATAACGCTCAGACAATTCTTCAGGAGTCGAAGTCATACGCTCAAGCTGGTCAACAGATCTCCGCTGGTTCTCTGACCCAGTGGCCGATCTATACCTGTGGAACTTTCACTTTCGGCGATACATCGAAAAAAACACTCCGCATTATGTATGAGCAGAGTGTCTCTGGAACCGTGAACGACACCACGATCATGATAGATCGGAACGCCGCTATCGGACAGAGAGACATGAAGGTGACTGTTCGCCGCCGAGTGGAATTTGCCGACGCGGTGAAGTTCACAAACCTTGTGACCACTGGACAGGCTGAAGGCGTTAAGATTGAAGCTGCCAGAATAGCGAACAACGGAACCGCTTCGATCACCCGACAGACGGGCTTCGTTCAAGCGGTAAACACACCCAGTACAGGAAGAATCGACGTAACTTTCGTTGGCGGAAAGTTCTCTGTTCCTCCTTCATGTACTTGTTCGGGAGAAACTTCGGTTTACTGCTATATTGACGCGGCTATCGGCCATACAACTTCGGGAACCACGATCCGAACTCTGACCGATGCGAACGTAAATTTTAATGCGAACGTGGCCCTTAATTGTGTGGGGTTCTAATGAGAATCATCATCCTTCTTTCCCTTGTGGCCGCCCTGACAGCTTGTTCAGCCACTCGCGTGGTGAAGAACTGTCGTGAGCTTTCACAAGGCTTCTATGAGTGTGAGGATCCATGAGAGAAGCGAACCTGTCCGATGAGACCAGAGTCCCCTTGAAGTGGGTTCTCGCGCTTCTTGCCGGAGCGACTGGATCTCTGGGTGGGTTCGTGGCGATAGGTGTGTGGGCCGGAGGCATTGAGTCAAAGGCCAACACCACCGAAGAGACCGTCTCCAAGCTCGAGCAGAAGGTGGAAGTTATTCACCAGATCGACAAGCGACTCTCGAGAATTGAGGGAGCCCTAGGTCTTCCCCCCAAGAAGTTCGAGGATCCTTCTTCCGAGAAGTGACCTGGCCGTGTATCCTTTCCCCTAAAGGAGAACACCCATGAGAGAACCGGAAAGAATCAGCATGAACGCCGAAGGCCAGAAGCTCCTTCGCGTTCCATTCGCCACCCAGATCAAGCCAGAGATGAAGGCCCGAGGATCGTATCGGAAGGGATACCCGGAGGGAGCTGTCGTTCACTTCACGGCTGGGCGAAGGAAGGACGGGGCCCCCGCTATCGCATACGGTCGGGAACAGGGTCACGCATACTTCATGATCGATGCGGATGGTGAGATCTTCCAGGCCATGCCTTTGAATAAGTGGGGCTATCACGCCGGGACTTCCTCCTGGCCTAAGCTCGGAAAGGGCGTGTCTCAGTTCCTTGTGGGGATCGAGATCATGGCGGCTGGCCAAGTGAAGAAGCGTCCAGATGGATCCTTCGTGACCTGGTTCGGCCAGATCATTCCGAAGTCTGAAGTCCGCTATTCTAAGCGGAGAGAGAACATCCAGGAAGGCTTCTATCAGGTTTACACGGCGGCCCAGGAGGCTTCCCTTGAGGCTCTGATTCTATGGCTGAAGCGGAATAATCCAAGCGTCTTCGATCTGAATCTTGTCCTCGGTCATGATGAGGTGAGTCCTGGAAGGAAGAACGATCCAGGGGCCGCGCTATCGTGTACGATGCCAGAGTTCCGAAAGAAGCTCCTTCTCGCCTATGGCGGGAAGTCTTGATATAATAAACAGAATTCAAAGGGGGATTTTTCATGAAAGCTAAACACTATTTTTTCTTGTTCTTGGCCTTGTTTTTTCCATTGATCGGGTTCGCTGAAGAAGCTGAACTTCCCATCGGTGACTTCTTCACGATGGTTCTTGAACAAGTGAAGCTGTTCGGTGGTCTTCCTTGGATGGGGAAAGTGGCCGCGATCTGCTTCGTTCTTGTGGGATCGATGAAGGTGTCTTTCCTCCGAGGACTGATCTGGGATCGACTTGGGGCGGCGAAAGCCTGGGTGGCTCCTGTTCTTGCCTTGATCGGCGGGATCATGAACCTTGAGACCATCACTCTTCCAGCGATCTTGGCCTATATGGGAGCCGGAGCCGGAGCGATCATCCTCCATCAACTTCTTGACCTTGTGAAGGCGATGCCTGGGATCAGCTCCTTCTGGATCATGGTCATCAACATGATCGCGTCTGTGACTGGTGGCCAGAAGATCGAGAACAAGTGAACGATCTAGTCAAGAAGCTCATCTTCGAAGTGGTGGTCAGAGAGGTCTTGAAGAAGATCTTCCTGGCCGCTCCCTTCTTGACTTGGCCGATAGTGAATCCCTTATTCATCTGGGGGTTCACTTGGGCCGCTGGGAAGATCTATGATGAGATGGCTTTGGTGGTCTCCTTCCAGGTCATCGCGCTCAAGACAGATGAACAGGTTCGAAAGTATGACGCTGTGGTCAAGGAGATCGTGGCCTCTCAGGAGAAGGATGTTCTCGATGAAAAAACCAGAGAAGAGTATCGTCGCCGCCTCGCTGATCTTATTCGCCTTCGCGCTTAGTTCTTGCACACGGATCACGATCAAGGACGCGAGATGGTGTGGGGATCTTGGCAAGTTCGGAGCTGAATGTTCTTGGATGCTTTCCGAAAAATCCCAGTCAATGACGGGCCCAGAGTGGGACAAGGAAAGAATCGGGATGGTTTGCACGTCCGCCAGGAGCTTCGGAGACCTCAAGACCTCTCTTCTTCAGTTCTGCGCGAAGAATCCCTCCATGTGTTCTTTCGCTTCCGATGACATAAAAAAAACAGTGTCCACCCTGACGAAGATTGAAAAACTAGGGGGGAAAAAATAGATGGCCATATCTCGCCTCCTATACGCTCCGAAGAAGACTTTCCATGTGACGCTGACCAACATCCTGATCGCTCAGAATAAGTCCATGGCATCGATCGTGAACGCCGGAGGATCTGGAGTGATCGTGAAGATTCAGGAGATCCGCCTGGTGAATTCAAGAACAGCGGCCACCACTGGGGTCGTGGCTGACTTCCAGCTCAAGCGAATCACTGGCCACTCGGCTGGAACCAACTTCACTCCAGTCTCTTCTGATTCCGCCGACACCCTTTCAGGATCCGTGACAGTGAAGACTGGAGCCACTGTGGCCGGAGAGTCTGCGGCGAACATGAAGCGAGCCCAGTGGTCATCTGACGAATGGGGCCCCGGAACGGTAGACGTGGAAGCTCAAGATCACACTCAACAGCTCACAGGGGAGCCACTTTACTCTGTCCGTCCGGAAGAAAAACCGATCACATTGAGGCCCGGTGAAGGAATGAGCTTGAAGCAAGTAGCGAACTCTGTGAACGGAACTTTCGACATCTTCATCGTCTTCACCGAGGAGGCCGCGTGAAATTGAAGCTATCCTGGGAAAAATTCAAGGCGAACTATCAAGGCCGCGGACTGTATCCGCGCTTCATCGAAGGCGATGATCGGTGGATCCTTGTCTGTGACGATGGAGCTGTCACCACCTTCTGCGCGTTCATGAAGGGAACGGATGAAGAGACGGACTTCCTCACCGTGAAGACTCAGTTCAATATATCCGGACAGAAGGAAGTGGTGACGCTTCTTGAGAAGGAAGACAAGAACCTGAAGCTCGCCTCGATGGAGGGTGTGTTCTCTGGGAACACTTGCATCCTTGAGATCAAGATTCCTGGAACGCTCGGGAAAGTCGGTCGATATATCGGCGGAGGATACGGATTCACGGATGTCTATTTTTTCGGAGATCGAATCACGAAGGCTGAACTTGTGGACAAGGAGTTCGCCTATGCTGGCCTGTTCTATCCGGCCACTCCCGCGGAAGCCGGGATCCCTGGAACAGAAGGCCTTGACTGGATTGATGTGGTTCCCGATGGACAGATCCTTGGGGCCTATCATGACACAAGTGTCCCATCTGAGAATTCAGGGTGGAGGCTATGGTGTGACGATGGGAATCAGGGGGGATGTGACATCGATCCTCTGGGGGGATACGGCAAGCTATACGCTGAAGCCTATCTTCGAATCACTTTCGAGAAGAAGCCTTCTTCTCAGGCCACGACCGCCGCCGTGAATCTATGGTGGGGAGAGAAGGAGCTGGTGTGAAGGCCTTAATTCTTTCAGGTGGTGGAGCCGGAGGAGCCTTTCAGATCGGTGTCTTGAAGAGACTCTTCGAGAATGGAGATCACTTCAATGCGATCTATGGGACAAGCGTGGGGGCTCTAAACGGAGCGGCCATCGCCTTCATGGACTTCGAAAAATTATTCCAGATCTGGATGAGTCTCAAGGAGGACTCAGTTCTCACAAGGAACTGGCTGGCCTTCCTTGGATTCGGTGGTCTCTATTCGGCGAACAAGCTCCACAAGATGATCGATGAACACATCACTGGATCTCCGCGCTGTGAAGTGAAGGTGACCTATGTGGATCACCAAGAAGGGACGCTTCACTTCGCTGAACTTTCAAGGCTTCCCCTAGAAGAATTCAGGAAGTTCGTCAAGGCTTCTTCAGCGGTTCCATTCTATATGTCCCCGGTCGATGGAAGATTCGTGGACGGTGGAGTGAGAGAACACACTCCAATGATTCAGGCGATCAAGGATGGATTCAGAGACATCACGGTCATCGCTTGCAACGAAGCCGCCACGGAAGATCACCTCAAGGGGTGGAGATCCTCCTGGCCGAACAATATATCCCACGGACTCAGAGCGAACGATCTCCTCCAGAGGGAAGTCTTCGTGAATGACATTCTTGTCCCAGCGATCCCGAACCTGAAGGTGAGAATGTTCTCCCCTCAAAGGAGGATCATCTCCACTTTCGAATTCGTTCCGGAAAAAATCAGAGCGGCCATCGCTCAAGGATACCAGACGGAGGGAGTCACATGGGTGTGAACCTGAATGACAGGATCCCGATCGTCTGTCAGCTCGAGGATGGGAACACGGCGAGGTTCGTCCAGGCTGTCGTGAGGGGCCCCGATGGGGTGATCCTCAACACTGTGGCGTGTCCTCATGTGGGGAATGGCCTATATATCAATGACACGGTGGTCATGCCAAACGTCCGCTTCGTGACCGTCCAGTTCAAGGTCTTCACGAACGTGGGCCTGACGATACTGGATCCGCAGTATTCTCAGCCGATGGACTTCTTCGACCTCGATGAGTCCACGAACGTGATCGACAGGCTCGACCAGATCGAGGATAATATAGATACAAGCGATGGGCGATTGACTTAAGGGGGGAATGATGTCTCTGAAAAATCTTAGATTCTTATATACGGCAAGGAACGAACAGACTGGTCTTCTGGACGTGACGATTAGACCCAGGACGGCGGAGCACACGATGACCCGGATCACGCTCCACT
>ERZ761603.284-NODE-284-length-44005-cov-98.736041_pt1 | contig 44005 bp, 37 predicted proteins | sample MGYA00511879_ERZ761603 | MGnify/ENA primary metagenome ERZ761603 (study PRJEB28899, sample SAMN02850040) | bioreactor sludge metagenome | biome: EBPR Sludge; feature: EBPR Bioreactor; material: flocular biomat | place: Australia: Thorneside Wastwater Treatment...
AAGTGACGTGAGCGCGGCGACCATATGTCCGCGATGGTCGAAAACCGGTGCACTGAACCCGTTGATGCCTGGCGTGACGCTGCCTAAAGCGCGCGACAGGCCGTGCCGGCGGATTTCATCGAGTTGCTCGGTCAGGCTGGCCAGGACGTCGTCCGGCGCCATCCCACGCGCCTGGGCAGTGGCCAGGATTTCGCTCTCGAGCATCTTCTTCAGGTAAGGCGAACGGTAGAAGGCGGCGAAAGCGAGTCCGGTCGCCGACGAGGTCAGCGGCAGGACGACACCGGTGCGCAGCGTGATCGTCACCGGACCGCCGGCTTCGACCCAGCGCACGCAGGTCGCCCCATGGTTGCCCCACATCGCCAGGGCGACCGTTTCGCCGATGCGCTCGCAAAAATCGTCGAGCACGGGACCCGCGACACGTACCGGATCGAGTCGGGCCAGGCTGGCAAGCCCCAGTTCGAGCGCAAACTCGCCAAGATCGTAACGCCCCGTATTCGCGTCCTGCTCGACCAGGCCCATGCGCATGAAGCTGACCAGGTAGCGACGCGCCTTCGCAGCGGGCATTCCGGCGGTACGCGCAACGTCGCGCAGCATCATCGAGCGGCCGTGGCGCGCCAAGGCGCGCAGCAGACGGCTGCCAACTTCAATCGACTGAATTCCCTGGCGTTGCCTGGGGGCTTCGCTGTTGTCCATGTCTGTCATCGGTGCCCGATGCTCCTCGTCAAGGGGTAGAAGAGACCAATCGTGCGACGCGCTTCCGGCCAGCCGCCGACTGCCTGGAGGTCACCGGCTAACGTTCGAAAAGAGCAATCGATTCGACATGCGAGGTATGCGGGAACATGTTGACCACGCCCGCACCGCGCAACCGATAGCCCTTCTCTGCCACCAGGATGCCGGCGTCACGCGCCAGCGTCGCCGGGCTGCAGGAAATATAGACCAGGCGCCGCGGCGCGTCGTCGGCCGTCAGTGCCTTGACCAGTTCGACCGCCCCCTCGCGCGGCGGATCGATCAGCATCTTGTCGAAACGGCCGAATGCTGCCAACGTTTCCGCAGTCAGCGCGAAGAGATTGGCTACCCGATAGTCGGCCAGGTGCTGCAGTCCGTTTGCCGCAGCATTCTCGCCCGCACGCCGGACGAGCTCGGCGCTTCCCTCGACGCCGAGCACGCGCGCCCCGCGCCGGGCAATCGGCAGCGTGAAATTCCCCAGGCCGCAGAACATGTCGGCGATCTGCTCGCCCGGCCGCGGATCGAGCAGGGTCACCGCGCGGCGCACCAGCACGCGGTTGATCGCGTGGTTCACCTGAGTGAACTCGGTTGGCGAGAAGAAGTGCTCGATCGCGAAATCCGGCAGCAGGTACGACAAACGCGCGCCCGCCGCCGGATGAAAACGATAGGCCGTCGCCGGTCCTTGCGGCTGCAGGTAAAAGACGACGCCGTGGTGATCGGCAAATTCGCGCAGCAGAGTTTCGTCCGCCACGGCCAGCGGTTCGAGAATGCGCAGCACGAGCGCCGTCTGCCTTTCGCCGACCGCGACTTCGATTTGCGGCAGACGCTCGCGTATCGACAGGCGCTCGACCAGCCGGCGCAGCGGCAGCAGCATCTCCGACAGGTGTCGCGGCAGGATCTCGCACTGCTCCATGTCGGCAACATAGCTGCTCTTCCGTTCGTGGAAGCCGACGAGCACCCCGCCTTTCTTGACGACCAGACGCACGCTGAGCCGCGCGCGGTAGCGATAGGCCCATGCCTGACCTTGAATCGGCGCGTAGAGCTCTTCGGCAACCACCCGCCCGAGATGCCGGAGATTGTCCTCGAGCAGCCTTTGTTTGACCGCCACCTGCGCCTGCGCATCGAGATGCTGCATGCTGCAGCCGCCGCAAACGCCAAAGTGCGGGCAACGGGGTGGGACGCGCGCCGGCGAAGGCGCCAGTACGCGCACCGTGCGCGCGATCTCGTAGCTCGGCTTGCGCCGGAAGCTGACATGCTCGACCTCTTCGCCGGGCAGGGCGCCCTCGACGAATATCGTCTTCCCGACCAGCCGGGTGACGCCGCGTGCTTCGTGGTCAAGCGATTCGATGATTCCGGTCGGCATGCTGCAGGCCTGTGCGAAAGGGTGCAATTCTACCGTGATTGCCGGCTTTGCCCGGCCCTTCGCGTGCCGGGCGCGGTCGCAAACGCGACGGAAAGACCAGGATCGTGATAGATTCACATCCTCCTCGTCGCCGCGGCAAGACCATGATCCACCCCCCGCACCATTGGCCGGATTCGGAGATCTTCGAAGATCTGTTCGTTCTCGAATTGGCCAACAACCACCAGGGAAGCCTCGAACGCGGCCTGCGCATCGTCACCAGCTTTTCCCGGATCGTCCGCTTCAACAATGTCAAGGCGGCGATCAAGCTCCAGTTGCGTGATGTCGACGCCTTCATTCACAAGGACTTCCGCGCTCGCTCGGATATCCGCTACATCAAGCGGACGCTCGATACGCGCCTGAGCAAGACCGAGTACGCAACACTGGCAAGCGCCATCCGGCGGGCAGGCTGCATCCCGATGGCCACCCCTTTCGATGAGGTTTCGGTCGAGTTGTGCGTCGAGCTTGGCATCGACCTCATCAAGATCGCCAGTTCGGACATCAATGACTGGCTGCTCATCGAAAAGATCGCCGCCACCAACAAACCGGTCATCGTGTCCACCGGCGGATCGTCGTTGAAGGACGTCGACGATCTGGTGAAGTTCTTCAACCGACGGCAGATCCCGCTCGCCATCAACCACTGCGTGTCGCTCTACCCGTCGGCCGACCACGAACTCGAACTCAACCAGATCGATTTCCTGCGCCGCCGTTACCCGCTGAACACCATCGGCTTCTCGACGCACGAGCATGGCGACTGGCAGACTTCGATCGCGATTGCCTACGCGAAGGGCGCGCGCACCTTCGAACGTCATATCGACCTGGCCGACTCTGAAGAGCTGTCGCCATATTGCAGCCTGCCGCCGCAGATCGATCAGTGGTTCAAGGCGCACAAGCGCGTCGTCGCCATGTGCGGCGCGCCGGGCACACAGAAACGGCTGCCGCCAGCGCGCGAGATTGCCTATCTCGACACGCTGGTCCGCGGCGTCTATGCCAGACGGGCACTCGCCCAGGGCCATGCCTTGTCCGATGAGGACGTCTATCTCGCCATCCCGCTGCAAAAGGGGCAACTGTCGTGCCGCGAACTGATGCGCGGCGAGTTGCTGTTGCGCGCAGCCGCCGCCGACGAGCCCATCATGATCGACATGATCGACAGCCCCTATGCCGAAAACGAGCAGTTGAAAGCGCTGATCTATCAGCGCGGCTTATGAGCAAGGCAGGCACCTGTCGCTGCGCCGACTGGCGGCCAACGCTGGCCGCCAGTACCGGGCAGGAGCGTAGCGCTGCCGACCTGCCGGCGATCCCATCGGAAGCTGCAGCCTGCGCGCCACGATGAAGCTGATCAGCGTCGTCACCGGCTGCTTCAACGAGCAAGACAATGTCGATGAACTGTGCGCGCGCATCCGCCACCAGTTCGCGCAACTGCCCGGCTACGATTACGAGCACATCCTCATCGACAATGCATCGACCGACGCGACGGTGGCCAGAATCAAGGCGATTGCCGCGCACGACCGGCGCGTCAAACTCATCGTCAATACGCGCAACTTCGGACACATTCGTTCCCCCATGCACGCGCTGCTGCAGGCACGCGGCGACGCGGTCATCGCCATGGCCTCGGATCTGCAGGAACCCCCCGAGTTGATCGGGGAATTCATTGCCAAATGGGAAGAGGGCTTTCGCATCGTCGCCGGGGTGAAGCCGCAGAGCCAGCACACGACCGCACTCACCCTCATTCGTCGCGCCTTCTACACGACGATCGGCCGCATCTCGGAAACGCGCCTGATTCCGGATTTCACCGGCTTTGGCTTGTATGACCGCTCGGTTGTCGAGATCATCCGGCAACTCGACGACCCCTACCCCTACTTCCGCGGCATGATCGCCGACCTCGGTTTCGCCCACGCCGAGGTCCCTTTCGTTCAACCGAAACGCAAACGCGGGATCAGCAAGAACAACTTCTACACGCTGTACGACATGGCGATCCTCGGCATCACCAGCCACTCAAAGGTGCCGATACGCCTGGCCACCATGGCTGGTTTTTCGCTCTCCGCCCTCAGCCTGCTCGTCGCCATCGTGTACCTGATCTACAAGCTGCTGCGCTGGGATCAGTTTTCGCTCGGCGTGGCGCCGGCGGTCATCGGCTTCTTCTTCTTTGCCTCGGTGCAGTTGTTCTTCATCGGCATACTCGGCGAATACATCGCGGCCATCCACACGCAGGTTCTCAAGCGGCCGCTGGTCGTCGAGAAGGAACGAGTCAACTTTGCCCCGGACGAGAAATGAAAGCCGTCGCTGCAGGCAGCTGCAACGGCGATGACCCACCGGCAACGCAGGTTGGTGCGTCCGACCTGCCGCCCGACGGCAGGCTCACTGCGTGCGCGCTCGTCTACCTGGCGCTGCCCAACCTGCTGTTCCTGCTCGGCTGGTTTCGCATCGGCCCGGCCTTGCTGCTCCTGGCGGTCGCGGTTTACCTGCTGGCCGCCGCCTTGCGCGTACTCGCACGGCCGGCATCACCGGCGTACGCGCCGACTGCATTCGTACTCATTCTCCTGACCAGCACGCTTTGGTCTGTCTTTGGTGGCGGCAGTCATTTCATGTACGCCAACCCCGACTGGGAGATTCGCGATGCGCTGCTTGGCGACTTGATTCACGCCAACTGGCCTGTCTATTACTCCTCGGCAGCAGGCGAACCGCTAATCCTGCGTTCGGCAATCGGCTTCTTTCTGCCAGTGGCGGTTTTCGGCAAGCTGTTCGGGCCGGCCCATCTCGACCTGGCCGTTTACCTCTGGACGGTCGTCGGTGTTCTGCTCTTCCTGTTGCTGCTACCCCTGCCGGGACGTATCGGTTGGCGCTTGGCGCTGAGCTTGGCGCTGGCTGTGTTTTTCAGCGGGATGGACCTCGTCGGCCAGTTCATCGCAACTGAATCGTGGCCGGAATTTCCCCTGCGCATGGAGTGGTGGGCTCCCCTGAGCTACCCCTCGCTCACCAATCAACTGCTCTGGGCACCGAATCACTGCCTGCCGATCTGGATCGTCACCTTGCTCTACTGGCGGCACCGCCAACGCGACGAGTTGTTCCAGGTGATGGCAGCAGCATTGTCTTTGAGCCTGATCTGGACGCCCTTTGCTGCCCCGGCGCTGCTTCCCTTTGCCGCGGTCGCCGCGATTGCTGCGGTTCGCCGGTACGGCTGGGGCGCAATTCCTTGGACCAGTTGTGCAGCAGCCCTGGCGTTCGCCCTGCCGCTCAGTGCCTTTCTGTTGACCGATGCCGCGCCGATCCAGGCAAGCCTGACAAGCGCATCGTCACCAGCCGCACCGGGGACAGGCTACGCACTGCAACCGTTTTCTGCGCATACTTACGCGCTCTTTGTCTGTTGCGAGTTCCTTTTTCTGGTGCTGGTCTTGGCGCCGCACGTTCGACGGGACAAGATTGAGTTCTGGCTCGCTGTGTTCATCCTGCTGGCACTCCCTTTCGTTCGCCTTGGGCCATCGAACGATCTTGGTCTACGCCTGAGCACACCGGCGCTGATCGTCCTCCTGATCGTCAGTCTTGACATTCTGCTCGGCGAGAAGCGCCTGGCAAGGCGGAGTACCTTGTGGATCGCGTGCCTGTTTCTCCTGATTGGCGCTCATACGGCATTCAACGAACTGTGGCGCGCCGCCACTTTCCCACGCAGGCAGCCAGACTACCAACAGACGCTCGCCGAACGGCAGGGCGGCCAACCGGCAGCGCACTACGTTGGGCGGGTTGACGCTTCGTCAGCGCTCGGACGATGGTTGCTGCGACCCGTTCCCAAGACAGCCATTTCCGGCGGTTAGCCAATCACCGGGCAGCACTTCGTGCGGCTTACCTGCCAGGCATCCGGGGAGATGCTGGCGGCGCATCGCCGGACGGCGACGCAGATCCCGCGGCGAGGTAACGGAAGAAGACGTCTTCCAGGGTCAAGGTTGGCCGGATTTCGAGAACGGAATGTCCGGCCGCGCGCAGCGCGTCAAGGGCTGGCCAAAGTTCGTCCCGGCGCAAGTCGGCGCGCCAACGCCCCCGGGTCTCCTGAACAAACGTAGCAACCGGGCTTGCTCCGCTCGAACGAATGGTCACCGTCTGCTCGGCATGCAGCAATTCGCCGGGCGCCTGCACGGTGACCAGCTCCCCCCGGTGAATGAGGCCAAAGCGGTCGGCCAGGCGCTCGACATCGTGCAGAACGTGCGAAGTCAGGAAGATCGTTCCGCCCGCCTGGCGGTACTCGCCGAGAATGTCGACGACATCCTTGCGGCCAACCGGATCCAGGCCCGACAAAGGCTCATCAAGAATCAGCAGCCGCGGCTCGATGGCCATCGCGTGAGCAAGCGCTACGCGCTGCGTCATTCCTTTGGAAAAGCTGCGCACGCGCTTGTCTGCCACCTGGGCAAGAGAGAAGCGATCGAGCCATTGCAGACAGTGGCGGCGCTCATTGGCCGGCTTCACCCCATGGATCGCCAGACCCATGCGCAGAATTTCCAGCGGCGTCAGATAGTCGTACAGGCTGGGATTCTCCGGCACATAGCCCAAGCCACGCCGCGCCTCGGGCAAAGACACATTCTTGCCGAAAAGCGCCGCCGACCCCTCGCTTGGCTGCAGAACGCCGGTCAGCACCTTGATCGTTGTGCTCTTCCCAGCTCCGTTCGGACCGATGAAGCCAAAAACCTCGCCCTCGACAACTTCCAGCGAAACCTTGCGCAGCGCTTCGAAAGGCGGCGTCAGCCAAGCCCGCGGATACGTCTTGGACAGACCCTCGATCAGAATCGCCAAGCTCATTTCCCGCCTCCGGCGACTCCCCCGGCAAGCACGGGCAAGCCCGTTTGATCGAGGGCGAAACCCGAGCCGAAAGGATCAGCCGGAACCTGCGCGATCAGTCCACTGCGGACGAGATCGTCGAGAGATTGCAGCGGCCGCTGATAGCGCTCGTGATAGGTGGTCGCGGCCCGCCGCAGCGCCGCCAGATCGCGCAAGCGTTGGCTACGCTGCCGCAAGTAAGCAGCGAAATCCTTGCGCTTGGCCTGGGCAGCCATAGTGTCAACGATACTTGCTGCCAAGTCGAGATCGTGCGACCTGTCCAGCCAGCGCGCGGCGAAGTTTTCCAAGGTCAATTGCTCCTCCGCGTCAGGTAGATTGCGCGCCGCGCGCCGCAACCACTCGGATGCACCCAGCGCATCCCCCCTGAAATGGACCTGGTTGAAAGCATAGTAGAACGGCGGTTGGTAATCGAACGATCGAGCAAGTGTGGCGCGCCGCAGGATCGATTGCGTTGGCGCTACCTGTCCTTCCCAGGGCAGAATGGCAGCGGCGATGTAGTAGTTGTCCTCATGGGCTGGGTTTAGCCATGATGCGTCCTCCTGAACCTGACCAAGGATCTGGTACTCCTCGCGGGCCATCCGCGCAGTTTCGGTCACCATCGCGCGTAGAACAGCCCAGCTCGCGGCCAGGTGGCGATCCCCCCCAGCCAGGGCGACCTGTACGAAAAGCGGCAAAGCCACCTCGATTTCAGCCCTGGGCCGCGCCCGTTTTACACCCGGCAGACGCTCCTGAACCAAGCTCAGGACAATACATCCTGCGATAATGAAGAGAACGGGCGCGACGATGACGCGACGAAGGAGTTCCGCCTTCAAAAGAACTCCCGGCGTCCAAAAGTCAATACCGATACGGCCAAGAGGATAGTCACGTAGCCTCCAGCGAGGAGCAAGCCAAGGCTTATACTACCGTCAGCCAGCGCAATACCGTACATTGGCCAAGTCCGCCAGTCGAGGCGTGAGAGGTCGGGAATCAGGTACTGAACCACCTCGAGCAATGGGCCGTACCGCTCGATCAGCATCTGATCACCATCAGCACCACGCTCAAGATAGTCGAGCACGGCACCCAGGCTCTTGCCGGCAATGGCGAACATGGCACCCAAGGCAACTGGCAGCATCTGCACGGTTGACAGCGTGGCGATGCATAGGGCAAAGGCGGCGACGACCAGCGAGTCGACCCACAAACCGCCAATAGTCAGCCAGTAAGGCCAGCCCGTGTGAACTGGATAGGCCTGAACGTACTGACCTCCCGATTGGACGACGGAAAGCCACAACAGGCCGCCCAAGGTCGTCGCGGCGATGGCGAGCAGAACAACGACCCCGAGAAAGCGCCCGAGCAAATAGGCTGCCCGCGACACTGGATAAGCCAGGGCGTAGAGAACCGTCCGCCGCTCAACCTCCCGTCCAACGAGCTCCTGCACCCAGAAGATCGCCAGGAGAACAAGGCTGAAGCGAATCCCCGAAAAGCCAACATCCATGGTGACCGTCTGCGGCTGTCGCGGCGAAAACGATGCAGCGAGAAAAGCTACTCCGACGAGCAGTATTCCAAGAACGAGAATCAGCAGAATGGCTCGGCTGCGAAAACCGGAGCGGAGAGCGCTGAGACAGAAAGGCCACATGGGGTTCGAAAACGACAGAAAGCGCGCCGGAGCGCGCTTTCTCGGTGCGCTGACCGCGATCTCAACTCGCGTTCATCGCGGCGGTGGCGTTGTTATTATTGATCTCGGTTGTGGTACAACCGGCCGACGTGTCACAGGTCCCCATCGCCTTGATCCCGCCACCGCCCGTACCCCCGCCGAAGTAGTTCTTACCCTTCTTTGAACCTGCCACAACGCCAAAAGCCACCGAGGAATCAGCATAGTGACTAAACACATTCTGTGAACATTTCGCCTGAAAAGCCCGCTTGGTGAAGTCGCCCACTGCAACGGTCTTGGAAGCGCCACTTCCATCACAAATGGCTCCATTCCCAGCATAGGCCATGGGAGCAAGAACGCCCGTCAATAGAGCGGCTATCAACATCAGTTTTTTCATGTGAGAATTCTCCGGAGTAGTTTTGAATTATTGGCAAGGATCACTCGGGGCTACTGGCAACAGTGGCTGCCGTAAGCTGGTTCTTGGCATCCGACTGGGCAGCCTTGTCTTCACCCTTCTTGGTGTACTCGGAGAACTGTGGAATGGCGATCGCCGCCAGGATACCGATGATCGCGACGACGATCATCAGCTCGATCAGGGTAAAGCCCTTTTGCAGCTTTTTCATCAATTGAACTCCTTCCAGTGAATGCAACGGACACTCCGTTGCATTCACTGAATCAAATTTCGTGCCAGGCGCAAAATCGCCGGAAAGGCTCGCATCTACAGGCGAGACGGCACCCGGCAACGGCGGTTTGCGTCAGCCACCTGACGAGAATTGTCAGTTGCCGAGGCTGCTTGGGGGAACGCTCAGAACTCGAAAACCTGGCCGCGGCGCAGCATCCTGGGCGCGAACTCGCTCACGGCGGCCTCGATTTCGGACATCGTCAACTCGATCTGGCCCGGTTTCAAGTGGCTGATATAAATTTCTGGCGCAAGCCGCAAGCGGCGCAACTCGCTGGCCAGCATGCTTGGGCAGAGGTGTTTGGAGACCTCGGCCAGCACCTTTTCCTCATCTGGAAAAGCAGTTTCGATGAGCAGGTAGCGCAGGTTGGCGATCGCATTGACGATCGGCCAGAAAGCGGCGTTGCTCGTCGTATCGCCGGTGAAGACCAGGCTGCCAGCCCCCGAGTCGAGCTGGTAGCCGACCGCAGGAACCGTGTGTTCGGCGGGCAGCGCGGTGATCGTCCGTGTCTCCAGCCGAACCGACTGGCCGATACTGATCGGCTGGTACTGCATGAGCGCGTGTTCGCGGTTCGGGATAGCGTTGAAGTCCGGCCAGATCGACCAGTTGAAGACGTGCCGGACGAGAATGTCGATGGTCGCCGCGGTCGCATGCACGGTCACCGGTTTGCTGCGCAGATCGCTGACCGAATCGATCAAGAGCGGCAACGCTGCGATGTGATCGAGATGCGAATGCGTCAAGAAAACGTGGTCGATAAGCGCCAGATCGGCAAGTGGGAGATCGGCAACGCCGGTTCCGGCATCGATCAGCAGATCATGATCGACCAGCATCGACGTCGTCCGCAACTGCGCGCCGCCGATTCCGCCGCTGCAGCCGAGAACCGTGACTTTCATGCGCGCCCCACGGCTTCCATCGTGTTCCTTCCTAGCGCACGTTGGCGAGAACACCCGCAGACAGGCGGACCGAGCGAGCGGAGGACATCAGACCTTGAGAAAGAATTCCATCTTCACGCCGGCGATCTCGATCACGTCGTGGTCTTCGAGCCGCCTCGCCTGAGCATCGATCGCCTTGCCGTTGAGCAGCGGAAAAGTCGCTCCTTCGACGTGAGTCAGGAAGTAGCCATGCGGACGCCGGGCGATGACGGCGACCTGCACGCCCGGCTTGCCGAGCGTGGTCAACGTCTTGGTCAGTTGCAGTTCGCGGCCGGTGTTTGAACCGCTGAGCAACTGGATGGCGGCCGGCGGCACCGGCGAGGATGGCAGCTCGAAGCGCGGGGCCGAACCGACCGGATCGCTGGCTTTGCTTACCTCCGGCACCGGAATCGTGTCGACCGGCATGCGCCCGTCGTAATCCGCCTTCTCCTGACTTGGCGGGGCGAGCAGATACTTCATCTTGTACTTGCCAAGTTCGATGACATCGCCATCCTTCAGAAAGTGCTTCTTGATCGGCTGGCCGTTCACCATCGTTCCGTTGGTGCTGTTCAGGTCTTCCAGGAAGGAGTCGTTGAGGATCGTAACGACGGCCGCATGTTCGCCGCTGATCGCCATGTTGTCGATCTGTATGTCGTTATGTGCCTTACGCCCGATGCTCATGCGCTCCTTGCGCAGAGGGATCTCCTTGAGAACCAGGCCGTCCATGCTGAGTACGAGCTTTGCCATTGTCTGCTTCTTCCTTATCTAAACCACGACCACGGTTTCCACCAACAGGCGCTGCCAGCGGGAAACTCGCGCAAGACCTTGACCACGACGACCGAGACATTGTCTTCGCCGCCATTGTCGTTCGCGGTGCGGATGAGCTGGCGCGCCGCCAGATCGGGATTCGCGCCATAGGTTTCGAGCGTACGGTGGATTTCCAGGTCGTCCACCATATCGTAAAGTCCATCGGAACAAAGAAGATAAAGGTCGCCAGGCTGCACCGGGTAAAGATGGCTCTCCACGTCAACCTCCGGGTCAACCCCGACCGCGCGCGTCACGAGGTTCTTGTTGATCGAGTGGCGCGCTTCTTCGACCGAGATCAGACCACTGTCGATCTGTTCCTGCAGCAGCGAGTGATCGCGTGTCATGGCGGCGAAGCTTCCGCTCCGTAGACAGTATAGACGCGAGTCCCCAACATGCGCGACGATCAGCTTGTTGTCGCAAAAGACGACGGCGACCAGCGTCGTTCCCATGCCAACGAACTGGACCTGGCTTTCTGCGGCTCGATAGATCGCAGTGTTTACCGCGGCAATCTGCTGCACCAGGCAACTGTGGGCAAAGGGCTGCCCCGTCCGGCCGTCCCGCTTGTGCGGCGGAACCGACTTGAAAGCCGCTTCAAGGCGGGAAGACAGGAGCTTGGTAGCCATGCTGCTCGCCACCTCCCCGGCGCTGTAGCCACCCATGCCGTCGGCAAGAATCGCCAGTCCGCGGCCGGCATCGGCAAAGACGGCGTCTTCGTTGTGCCCTCTGACCAATCCGGGGTCCGTCTGGACGGCAACCTCAAGCGCACCGGACAGGCTGGTGGGCACGACTAGGCTCCGTACGGCAGTTCGCTGCCCAGGCCGCGCACACGTGCGAGGCTCTCCAGACGAGCAGCCAAAGCCAGGTCCTGCACGGCCAGGCCTTGCGATTCGAACAAGGTGATCGCCTCGGCGGTTGTCCGCGCAGGCTGCCGCCCGACGAGCACCTGGCCAAGATCGCGCAGCTGACCCGCATGCAGGCGACCCTTCTCGAGCCAGGGCAGCAGATCGCCGGCTTCGCGCAGCGCCGTTTCGACGCTATCGACGACGATCGCCGAGCAGCGCTTCAGGACGTCTTCACCGAGCTCGCGCCTGATCAGCGAATTCGATCCGGCAGCGTTGATGTGCGTTCCTGGCGCCAGCCAGTCGCCACTGAACAGCGGGCTGGCGGCAGTCGTCACCGTGCTCACCAGATCGCTGCCGCGCACCACATCTTCCGGCGAAGCCCCCGGCCGCACCTCGAGCGCCAAGCGTTCCGACATTCGCCGGCAGAACTCCTGCAGACGTTCGCCGTTACGCGAATAGACCTTGACGTGGTCGAGCGCGCGTACCGCGGCGATCGCCTCGAGATGGCCTTCCGCCTGCCAACCGGCGCCAAACATTCCGAGCACGCGCGCCTCCGTCCGCGCCAGGCAGCGCGTCGCGACGCCAGAGGCTGCGGCGGTGCGCATCATGCCCAGGCGGTCGGCCTCGATCACCGCGCGCAGGCTGCCGGTCGATGCGTCGTACAGATGGACGAGAAAGCGCACTCCCGAGCGATTGCTCGTGTAGGCCTTGTAGCCAATCACTCCGAACTCGGGCAGTGCTCCTTGCAGAACATGCAGCGTCGTCTGCGGCAGACGCGTGCGCTGGCGTGGCACATCGAGCGCCTGCCCCACAGCCAAGGCTCGGTGCGCGGCTTCCACTGCCTCCAGCGCGAGCGGCATGGTCAACAATTGTGCGACATCGTTTTCAGTCAGAAATAGCGCCATTATCTCCTCATGGTTTTGACAATGCGATAGCTGCTGCTTCGGAGGCTCGCCAGGCAGCCGGTCGATGCACTGGCGCAGCCCTGATTTTACCGGCAAAACTCGGCTTGCCGAGAGCAAACAAAGAGGGCAGACGATCGTCTGCCCTCTTTTCCCCAACTCTGCGCTGCAGGCGACGGGCTCAGATCATCGACTTGATCAGTTTGGCCATTTCCGACGGATCGCGGGTCACCGTGAAACCGCACTCTTCCATGATCGCCAGTTTGGCTTCGGCGGTATCGGCACCGCCGGAAATCAGCGCGCCGGCGTGGCCCATCCGCTTGCCGGCGGGTGCCGTAACGCCGGCAATGAAGCCGACGACCGGTTTCTTCATGTTGGCCTTGCACCACAACGCGGCATTCGCTTCGTCAGGACCGCCGATCTCGCCGATCATGATTACCGCATCGGTATCCGGGTCGTCGTTGAAGAGCTGCATGATCTCGATATGCTTCAGGCCGTTGATCGGGTCACCACCGATACCGACAGCCGACGACTGACCAAGACCAATCTCGGTCAACTGGCCGACCGCTTCGTAGGTCAGCGTACCGGAGCGCGAAACGACGCCAATGCGCCCCTTGCGATGGATGTGACCCGGCATGATGCCGATCTTGACTTCGTCAGGCGTGATCAGTCCGGGGCAGTTCGGGCCCAGCAGCAGGGTCTTCTTGCCGCCAGCGGCTTCGCGCTTTTTCATCTTGTTGCGCACGACCAGCATGTCGCGCACCGGAATCCCTTCGGTGATGCAGATCACCAGGTCGAGATCGGCTTCAACTGCTTCCCAGATCGCCGCTGCAGCACCGGGCGGTGGAACGTAGATCACCGAGACCGTGGCGCCGGTCTGCGCGGCGGCTTCCTTGACCGAAGCGTAAATCGGAATCCCGAAAATACTCTCGCCGGCTTTCTTCGGGTTCACCCCGGCGACGAAGCAATTCTTGCCGTTGGCGTACTCCTGGCACTTTTCGGTGTGAAACTGCCCGGTCTTGCCGGTGATCCCCTGGGTGATGATCTTGGTGTCTTTGTTAATCAGAATCGACATGGTGGCTCCTTAACTGACCGCAGCGACGATCTTGGTGGCGGCTTCCGCCATTGAATCAGCGGTGATGATCGGCAGGCCGGATTCACTCAGGATCTTCTTGCCGATATCCTCGTTGGTTCCCTTCATGCGCACGACCAGCGGCACCGAGAGGTGCGTTTCGCGCGCCGCGGCGACGACACCAGTGGCGATCGTGTCGCAGCGCATGATGCCGCCGAAGATGTTGACCAGAATCCCCTTGACCTTGGGGTTGCGCAGCATGATCTGGAAGGCTTCGGTGACCTTTTCCGTGGTTGCGCCTCCGCCGACATCAAGGAAGTTGGCCGGTTCGGCGCCGAAGAACTTGATCGTGTCCATCGTCGCCATCGCCAAACCTGCACCGTTGACCAGACAACCGATGTTGCCGTCGAGCGAAATATACGACAGGTCGAACTTCGAGGCTTCCAGTTCGTCCGGATCTTCTTCGTCGAGATCGCGGTAGGCAACGATCTCCGGTTGCCGATAGAGCGCATTGGAGTCGAAGTTGAACTTGGCGTCGAGCGCCTTGATGTTGCCGTTCCCTTCAAGAATCAGCGGATTGATCTCGGCCAGCGAAGCGTCGGTCTCCATGTAGCACTTGAAGAGGCCCTTCAACGTGGCCACCGCCTTGTCGCGCGACTCGGCCGGTACGCCGATACCATCGGCGAGTTGCCCGGCCTGCGCGTCGGTCAGCCCGTCCTCGGGGTCGACGAAGACCTTGATGATTTTCTCGGGCGTCTTGTGCGCGACTTCTTCGATATCCATGCCGCCTTCCGACGAGGCCATCATGGCCACCGTCTGCGTCGCGCGATCGGTCAGCGCGGCCACGTAGTATTCCTTCCGGATGTCTGCCCCTTCCTCGATCAGCAGACGCCGTACCTTCTGACCCTGCGGTCCGGTCTGATGGGTAACGAGTTGCATGCCGAGAATCTGGCTCGCATACTGCCGCACCTCGTCGAGCGATTTGGCCACCTTGACGCCGCCGCCTTTGCCGCGCCCGCCGGCGTGAATCTGGGCCTTCACCACCCAGACTTTGCCGCCCAGGGTCTCGGCTGCCTTGACCGCATCTTCGACGGTCGGACAGAACACCCCGCGCGGAACGACAACGCCGAATTTCTTCAGGAGTTCCTTGCCCTGATATTCGTGAATTTTCATGCGCTTTCCTTGCTTGAGTTAAGGTTGCGAAACGTAATGAACCGCAGGGCAGGATGTCCTACCCCGGCTTCTGGCCGCGGTACCAACGTGGATAATACTGGCGTACCGCGTCTGAATGGGACTCCAGCGCGTGGCAGCGATCGAGCTGATAGGGCTTGTGGCCGCTGTCGTCGTTGTCCGGCACGTCGCTGGCGAAGGTCTGCAGCGCGGCGGTGGGCAGGAACATCGCCAGCTCACTCAGATGTGAGCAGCCGCGCGTGCTGCGGAACAGCGTCTTGACCGCCGTGCGGAAACCATGGAAGAGGTTGAGACCGATCAGTTGCCGGTAGGCCGGCGTAATGCGATCGCAATGGCCGACGTACGGCATGGCATCGGTGCTGGCAATCGCGTCGACGATGCCCATCCGCGCGTCGATGGTGACCCGCAGCCACATGTCATGCACGGCCTCGCCCCGCTTGCGCAAGCCTGACGACAAGGGGTAGTCATGATCCTTGACGTCGGTCAGGCGTGCCTCGATGTCCCAACATCCGTCGCTCCGCTTGTAGCCACCAAGCTGTACGCTGCGCACATGCTTGAGGGTACGTTCGGCGGTGGGCGGGGGCAGCGTCATCAATGATCCTGAAGGAGCTGGCAAGCGGCACTCGAGGCATCGCTACTAGCACTGGATCTTACTACAAGCGGGCACTTCTTTGCCGGCGAAATTCATAATTACAGCCGTCGTCCGGCCTCGTCGACGGGCGCTCGAGGTGGCGCCAAGCTCGTCGCCGCCGCCTGTTCAGCGTCTCGGCAAAGCTCAGCCGACGACCAGCCGGCGAATCTCGGCCAGCCCGGCGGAGAGCATCGCCAGATCCTGCGGCTCGCTACTCTTAAGCTCGTCGACCACAGCGCCGGCCTTGTCGGTCGGCGGTTGCGCGTCGGCCAGGACTTGCCGGAGAAGATGCTGGCGCAACGTGGCAAGGTCGGCCGCCAGTTGCGAACGGGCTCTTGCCTGCCAGCGGTTGCCGGCCGGCAGACGACCGATCGCTGCCGCCAGCCAGTCGAGGTCGAGCTGCTCGGCAAGTCGCCCCAGCCCCCGCTTGACTTCGCCAAGAGAATGGCCGGTCGTGTGCGCCAGATTGACCAGCTCGACGACCGCGATCACCGCCGCACGCTGCTCGATCAGTGCGGTGATCGCCTCGACACCTTGCCGCGCACCACGCAGTTCGCCGATGACCTCGGCCGCCGGCTGGCGGTAGTCGTCTATGATCTGGCCCAGGGCCACGCCGGAGCGCAGGCGGACGAGCAAGAGACGCGTCACCTGCCCGGTCATCGCCCGCAGGTTCGCCATCAGTTCCATCTGCCGGCTGGCCGGCAGCAGGCCGTCGAGGCGCTCGAGCTCGTACCAGAGTTCCTCTGCCGCCAGCACACGGCTGGTCGCGTACCAGGCGGCAGCCACTTCGGCCGCCGAGGCAGCTGTCTCGTCGCTGATGCGCATGACGAAAGTGGTTCCCATGCGGTTGACCAGCAGATTGACCAGTTGCGTCGTCGTGATGTCTCGCCGCAGCGGATGCCTGGGCAGGAGATCGCGGCAATGCTCGATGAGGACGCCCGGGAAGTAGTTCACGAGCAATTCGTGCACCTCTTCGCTGTCCGGCAACGACGACGCCAGGAGATCCTCTTTCAGCGAAATCTTGGTATAGGCCAGCAGCACGGCAATTTCCGGTGCGGTCAAGCCGCGCTTCTGCTGCGCGCGCTCGCTCAGACCCTTGTCGTCCGGCAGACACTCGATGGCGCGGTGCAGGGCGCCGCGCGCTTCGAGACCGCGAATCAGGCGACCGTGAACTTCGATCAGTTCGACCCCCGCCGCTGCTTCCAGCGCGATGGCCAGCGTCTGCTGGCGATTATCAGCGAGGACGAGCTGCCCAACCTCCTCGGTCATCGAGGCAAGCAGGGCGTCACGCTGTTTGGCCGTCATGTCGCCGCGCGCCACGCGTCCGGACAGAAGAATCTTGATATTGACCTCGTGGTCCGAGCAGTCGACGCCGGCCGAATTGTCGATCGCGTCGGTAAAGATGCGGCCGCCGTTCAGCGCGTACTCGATTCTTCCCCTCTGCGTAATTCCCAGGTTGCCGCCTTCGCCGACGACGCGCGCCTGCAACTGGTTGCCGTCGATGCGCAGCACGTCGTTGGCCCGGTCACTCGCTTCCTGATGACTTTGTCCACTGGCCTTGACGTAGGTCCCGATACCGCCGTTGTAAAGCAGATCGCACCTGGCCTGCAGGATGGCCCGGATCAGTTCGGGCGGGGTCATCTGCAGCGCGTCGCAGCGCAACCAGGCGCGCACCTCGCGCGACAGGCGGATCGACTTGCTGTCGCGCGGCCAGACTCCACCGCCGCTGGAGATCAGCGCTCGATCGTAGTCGGCCCACGATGAGCGCGGCAGGGCAAAGAGGCGCTGCCGCTCGGCAAAGCTGCGCTCGGCGTCGGGCTGTGGATCGATGAAGATGTGCCGATGGTCGAAAGCAGCCAGCAGCCGAATCTCGCGCGACAACAGCATGCCGTTGCCGAAGACGTCGCCCGACATGTCGCCGATGCCGATGACGGTGAACGGTTGTTGCTGGATATCGACACCGAGCTCGCGAAAATGCCGCTTGACCGCCTCCCAGGCACCGCGCGCGGTGATGCCCATTTTCTTGTGGTCGTAGCCGGCCGAACCGCCGGAGGCGAAAGCGTCGCCGAGCCAGAATCCGTAATCGACGGCAATCCCGTTGGCAATGTCGGAGAAGCTCGCCGTGCCCTTGTCGGCAGCGACGACCAGGTAAGGGTCGTCGCCGTCGCGGCGACAGACTCCGGACGGTGCAACGACCTTGCCGTCGACCAGATTGTCGGTCAGGTCGAGCAGGCCGCGGATGAACAGCGAATAGCACGCGACGCCCTCGGCGAGCACCGCCTCGCGTTCGTTCGCCGGCGGCAGCCGCTTGCAGACGAAGCCCCCTTTCGAACCCAGCGGAACGATCACCGCGTTCTTTACCATCTGCGCCTTGACCAGCCCGAGCACCTCGGTGCGGAAGTCTTCCATGCGATCCGACCAGCGCAAGCCACCACGCGCCACACGCGCCCCGCGCAGATGAACGCCTTCGACGCGTTCGCTATAGACGAAGATCTCGTACAGTGGCACCGGCGCGGGCAGGAAAGGTATGTCGCGCGAGGACAACTTGAACGACAGGTAGTCCTTTGCCCGGCCGCTGGCGTCGGTCTGATAGGCGTTGGTGCGCAAGGTCGCCTGGATCACGGTATGCAGCGCGGCAAGGATGCGGTCGTCGTCCGGATTACTCACCTGCAACAGGGCGGCGTTCAGTTCTTCGCTCAGCGCGGCAGCGCGCTGCTCATCGCCCTGCTGCGCGAAGAGCGCTGCGAACAGTTCGACGAGATGACGGGCAATGCCGAAATGCGCCGCCAGACAGCGCTCGACCGACGTCTGGCTGAACGGCAGACCGGTCTGCCGAAGGTAGCGGCTGTACGCGCGCAGGATGCCGATCTGCCGCAGATCAATTCCGGCGAGCAGCGCCAGACGGTTGAAACCGTCGTTCTCCACCTGCTCGCGCAGCAGCGCTTCGAGCAGTTCGACAAAGGCACGGCGCGTTGCTTCGTCGTTGAGCGCCGCCGCCTGCGGCAACTGAACGGCAAAGTCGGCGATCTGCAGATCACTTGCCGGCAAGGTAAACGGCTGTTCGGAGAGCACCGTCAGCCCCATGTTTTCCAGCATCGGCAGGATGGTCGACAAGGGCCGCGCACGGCCACGGCGGAACAGTTTCAGACGCTGGTGCGAGCCGTCGTCGCCCTGCGCAGTGCTCAGCTTGACCTCGACCTGACCGCTGCGCTCGGCCGTTTCGAGACGCTCGAGGTCGGACACCGCACCCGCCGGCGTAACGCATTCCTGATAAGACAGGGGCAACTCGCTGGCGTAGCGGCGCAACAGGCGGTTGCCGTGCTCCTCACCATAATGCGCAACCAGGTTCTGCTTCAACTCGTCGGTCCAACCGCGCACGATGCGGGCGACCTGAGTTTCGATGGCCTCGCCATCGTACTGATAGCGCGTGCCGAAAGGCGTACGGGCAATGAAATGCAGGCGCGCCAGCCGCGATTCACCCAGCATCACGAAGTAATCGACCTGCTCGGCCGCCAGGGTGTCCTGCAGGAGTGCCGAAATGCGCCGCCGGACAGTCGTGTCGAAATGATCGCGCGGCATGTACACCATCGCCGAAACGTAGCGCCCCCAGGCGTCGTTGCGCAGGAAGACGCGCACCTGTTCGCGCTCGTGCAGCGAAACGATGCCGCGCGCAATGCGCACCAGGTCGTCGCGCGCGATTTCGATCAATTCATCGCGCGGGTACGTCTGGAGCACGTTGACCAGCGTCTTGTCACGGTGGCTGCGCGGCAGAAAACCAATCGCCTCGACGACCGCGGACAGCTTGCGCCGCAGGAGCGGTATGTCAGTCGCCGCAACATGGTAGACCTGCGCCGTGTACAGGCCGACGAAAGCGCGCAGGCCGACGATGCTGCCGTCCTCGGCCAGGCGTTTGATGCCGATGAAATCCAGGTACGCCGAGCGATGCACGGTCGAGCGCGTATCTGCCTTGACCAGAATCACTGCCGCCGGATCTTTGCCGAGTTCGGCGACCGCGCCGGGAATTCCGCTCAGGCAGCGACCGAAGCGCGGATGAGCAACGTCGCGCAGAAGGCCCAGACCGCTCTCGGCAACGCGCACGAGAACGCTTTCGCCGGCGGCCAACTGGTAATCCGCGCTGCCCAGAAAGACGAAGTTGTTGGCGACGACCCAGGCCAGGAAGGCCGCCGTTTCGTCGCGCTCGAAGGCAGTGGAAGCGGCGACTTCATCGCGCGCGGCGTGCATCCGCTGATACATCGCCGCACCGTCATCGACCGCGCTACGCACATCGGCGAGCACGGCGACGATTTCCTCGCGCAAAGCGGGTAGCGCATCGGCGCCGACGCGATCGATCTCCAGGTGTATCCACGACTCGGCCTGCGTCCCTTCGCTGCCGCGCGGGCGGGTATGCTGCAGTCGGCCACCGTCGCTGCGCAGCGCGCCGAGCAAGGGATGCAGGAGACGATGGATGGCCAGACCATGGCGGTAGACGACCATGGTGATCGAGTCGACCAGGAACGGGACATCGTCGGTCACGACATCCAGCACGGTATGCGGCGAATGCCAGCCATGGCGATCGAAGTCCGGCGTGTACAGCATGACACAGGCCTCGCCCAGCCGCCGTTCCTCGCCCAGGCGGAAATGCTGTACGGCCGCGCCGAGGAGTCCTTCCGGACTGGCATCACCGGCGTCGGTCAGTTCGACGTCGGCGAAGTAGGTGTCGAGGTATTCGCGCACCCCCGGCGACAACTTGTGACGGTCGGCGACATCGCGCAGATTGCGCCGCAGTGTGACGATCGATTCGCTGGACGAAGCCATGACGCAAGCCTCCCGCGCGGGTCAGTGGTGAAGGATCTTGGCGAGAAACTGCTGCGCGCGCTCCGAGCGCGGATTCCGGAAAAACGCCTCCTTGCTGTCGTCCTCGACGATACGCCCCTGGTCCATGAAGATCACCCGACTGGCGACGCGCCGGGCAAAGCCCATTTCGTGCGTCACGCACATCATCGTCATCCCTTCCTGCGCCAGCTCGGTCATCACATCCAGGACCTCGTTGACCATTTCCGGGTCGAGCGCCGAGGTCGGCTCGTCAAACAACATGCAGATCGGGTCCATCGCCAGCGCCCGGGCGATGGCCACGCGTTGCTGCTGGCCGCCGGAAAGCTGGCCCGGGTACTTTTCCGCCTGTTCGCGCAAACCAACGCGCTCCAGCAGCTTGCTTCCCTTCTCGCGCGCCTGCTCGAGGCTGCGGCCAAGCACCTTGACCTGGGCAATGCACAGGTTGTCGATGATCTTCATGTGCGGGAAGAGCTCGAAGTTCTGGAAGACCATGCCAACCGTCGAACGCAACTTCGACAGATTGGTTTTCGGATCACCGACCGATACGCCGTTGACGATGATCTCGCCACTCTGGAAAGGCTCCAGCCCATTGACACACTTGATCAGCGTCGACTTGCCCGAACCCGAAGGCCCGCAGACGACGATCACTTCTCCCTTGTGCACCTGCGTCGTACAGTCGGTAAGCACCTGGAACGTGCCGAAATGCTTGCTGACCTTGTTCATCGAAATCATCGGATACTCCTTGCGTCTGCGCTGCCGCGACCGCTCAAGCGGTTTTCATCCGGTTCTGGAAGTGGCGCACCAGCCGCGATGCGGCAAAGCAGATGATGAAATAGACCGCGCCGGCAAAGAGCAGCAGTTCAACCAGCCGCCCATCGCGATCGCCCACCTTGTAAGCCGCGCCGAAAAAGTCGGCGAGCGCCGACACATAGACGAGCGAGGTATCCTGGAAAAGGATGATCCCCTGCGTCAGCAGCAACGGCACCATGTTGCGAAAAGCCTGCGGCAGGACGACCAGACGCATCGACTGGCCGTAGGTCATGCCGAGCGCGCTCGCCGCAGCCATCTGTCCCTTGGGCACCGACTGTATTCCGGCGCGAATGATCTCGGAATAGTAGGCGGCTTCGAACAGAGCAAAACCGGCGATCGCCGAAGCCAGACGCACGTCCGACCCCGGCGGCAGACCGAAGAGACGTTCGAGCAGGTGCGGCACGATGAGGAAGAACCACAGCAGCACCATGACCAGTGGCACCGCCCGGAAAAGGTTGACGTAGGCAGCGGCAAACCAGGAGAGAACGGCCACCGACGACAGGCGCATGAGCGCCAGCACGGTACCCCAGACGATGCCGAAAACAACCGCGCTGAGCGTGATCTCGAGCGAGATCTTCATCCCGTCCCAGAGGAAGGGCAACGCGTTGGGAATCGACGACCAATCGAATTCGTGCATCTCACTTCGCTCCGATATAGCCCGGGACGCGCACGTGTGCTTCGACCCAGCGCATGCCGAACATGACGACGACATTGATCGTCAGATAGGCAAGGGTAACCGCAATGAACGATTCATAGGGTTGCGCCGTATAGTCGACGAGTTGCCGGCCCTGCGCCGCCAGTTCGAGCAGGCCGATCGTCGAGCAGACCGCCGAGTTCTTGAAGATGTTAAGAAACTCGGAAGTCAGCGGGGGAACGATCAGACGCACGGCCATCGGCAGGAGGACATGGCGATAGGTTTGCGCCAGCGTGAAGCCCATCGCCAGCCCGGCGTTCTTCTGCCCCGGCGGCAGCGAATTGATTCCCGAACGAACCTGTTCGGCCACCCGCGCGCTGGTAAACAGGGCAAGACAGACCATCGAGGCGAGAAACTGCTGGAGTATCGGGTTGGTCTGCTTGAACGCATTCCCGAGTTGCTCGGGCAGCAGCTCGGGCATGACGAAATACCAGAGAAAAAGCTGCACGAGCAGAGGAATATTGCGGAAGACCTCGACGTAGGCAGTGGCGATTCCCGCCAACAATTTGTTCGGCACCGTGCGCAGGATGCCGACCACCGCGCCCACCGCCAGGGCGATCAGCCAGGCGGAGAGCGACAGGGCGATGGTCATCTTGAAGCCATAGAACATCCAGCCAAGATAGGTATCGTCGCCCGTCGCCGTCGGCTGCAGAAAGACGCCCCAGTTCCAGTTGTAGGCCATCAGTCGAAGGCTTTGTCGTTAGGCGCCTTGTAGAGCGCTTTCACGACATCGGAAAGCGGGAAGTTGAGATTGAGGCCCTTCGGCGGAATCGGCTGCAGGAACCACTTGGCGTAGATCTTTTCCGCTTCACCCGAAGTCATCGCCTTGGCCAGCGCCGCGTCTACCAGCTTCTTGAACGCCGGATCATCCTTGCGCATCATGCAGCCATACGCTTCGAAAGACTGCGGTGTACCGACCACCACCCAGTCGCTGGCGCGCTTGGCCTTGGCCATTTCTCCGTAGAGCAGCGCGTCGTCCATCATGAAAGCAACCGCGCGACCGGTTTCCAGCGTGAGAAACGATTCGCCGTGATCCTTGGCGCTGATCACGTTCATCTTCATCTGCTTTTCTTCGTTCATCCGGCGCAGCAGGCGCTCGGAAGTCGTCCCGGCGGTCGTCACGACGTTCTTGCCAGCCAGGTCCGGGAAATCCTTGATGCCGGAATTCGTCTTCGTCATCAGACGCGTCCCGATGGCGAAAATGCTGTTCGAGAAGCTGACCTGCTTTTGACGTTCGGTATTGTTCGTCGTCGAGCCGCATTCGATATCGACCGAACCGTTCTGCACCAGCGTGATGCGGTTGGCCGAGGTGACCGGCATCAGCTTGGTGTCGAGCTTGGCCATCTTCAGTTCGGTCTTCACCGCATCGACGACCTTGAGCATCAGCTCATGCGAGTAGCCGATGACCTGCTGCTTGTCGTCGTAATACGAAAACGGGATCGACGACTCGCGATGGCCCAGGGCAATGATCCCCGTATCGTTGATCTTCTTCAGCGTACCGGTCAGCTCCTGGGCGAAAAGCGGTGGCGCCGAGAGCATGCCGACAGCGAGCAGAGCCGCCAGTGCCTGGCGCTTGATATTCTTCTTCATAATCTTCTCCTTCCTCTCCAGAAAACGTATCGTTTATCGGGTTGACACCCGGAATTTATGATTGTGGCACGACTTGCGCGCGAAACCAAGCAATGACCAGCGCATGGTTTACGCGCGATCTGCCGCCCGCAGGCGGCCGTCGGCTCGCCAGGCAAGCGAACGCGCGCAGAGCAGTACGCGCAGCGCTCACCGTTCGACCGCGCCGATGGCTTACAATTCGGCTGCAGGTCAGAGCTTTCGCCCGACGTTCCGGATGATGAGCAAAGCGATGACCATCCGCTCTTCCGCGCCCACCGGCAAGTGCGGGCTGCGTCGGTCGCCGGCGCGACCCGTCCGGGAGAGTCCGTCAGCCAAATCAAACGAAGCAACGGCATGCCAGCGGCGCCCATCCTCTACCGCATCCAGCCAAGCAAGGTGCACGCGCATCTGTTCGAGGTTCGCTGCACGCTGCGTAATCCGGCAGCGGGTGGCCAGCGTTTTGCGCTGCCCGCCTGGATTCCCGGCAGCTACATGATTCGCGATTTTGCCCGCCACATCGTGTCGATCCGTGCCGAGTCGGCGGGCCGACCGCTGCGCCTGGAGAAGATCGACAAGCAGACCTGGCAGGCGGCAGCGACCAGAGAGCGCCGCGCGCTGAGCGTGACCTGCCAGGTCTACGCCTGGGATCTCTCGGTGCGCGCTGCGCATCTCGACCAGTCGCACGCCTTCTTCAACGGCGCCAGCGTCTTCCTGCGGCCGCTCGGGCAGGAGCATCTGCCCTGCCTGGTCGATATTCAGCCGCCGCGCGGGAAGGCGTTTGCGAATTGGCGGGTGGCCACCGCGCTGGCGCCCGCAACCGGCGAAAAGGGCTGCGCAAAACCACATGGCTTTGGCCTCTACCGCGCCGCCGACTACGACGAGCTGATCGACCATCCGGTTGAAATCGGAACCTTCGCGCACGCTGCCTTCAGCGCTTGCGGCATTCGCCACGAGGTCGCCGTCAGCGGCCGGCACGACGCCGACCTGAAGCGCCTGACCAACGACCTGCAACGCCTTTGCGAATGGCAGATTCGCTTCTTCGGCGAGCCCGCACCGATGCCCGCTTACGTGTTCCTGATCACCGCCGTCGACGAGGCCTACGGCGGACTCGAACATCGCGCCTCGACGGCCTTGCTCTGTTCCCGCGACGATCTGCCCTACCCCGGCATGCGCGGCACACCCGAACGTTATCGCGCCTTCCTCGGCCTGTGCAGCCACGAGTATTTCCACACCTGGAACGTCAAGCGCATCAAGCCTGCCGCCTTCTGCCCGTATCGGCTCGAGGCTGAAACCTACACGACGCTGCTCTGGGCTTTCGAAGGTTTCACTTCGTACTATGACGATCTGACGCTCCTGCGCTGCCGCCTGATCAGCCGCAAGCAGTGGCTGGACGGGCTCGCCAGGACAATCGACAAGGTTCAGCGCGCCCCCGGGCGGCACGTTCAGACGCTGGCTGAAGCGAGTTTCGACGCCTGGACCAAGCACTATCGGCCGGACGAGAACACGCCGAATGCCAGTGTCAACTACTACGCCAAGGGTGCGCTCGTCGCCCTCGCCCTCGACCTCACGCTGCGCGCCGGAAGCGGCGGCCGGGTCAGCCTGGACGACGTCATGCGGACGCTCTGGCAACGCTTCGGCCGCGACGCCGGCAGCCCGGGAATCGACGACGACGACCTCCAGCGGATTGCCGAAGAGCTCTCCGGAATCCCGCTCGCCGGCTTCTTCACCGCCGCCGTGCACGGCACCGACGATCTGGCACTCGCCGAACTGCTCAAGCCGTTTGCCGTTCGGCTGACGCACAGCGCTGCGTCGAGAACGCCGCAGCTCGGCGTACACACTGCCCATGCTGGCGACCAAGTCCGTCTGGCAACGGTCTACAGCGACGGTCCGGCGCAGGTCGCCGGGCTGTCAGCGGGTGATCTGCTCGTTGCCATCGACGGGCTGCGCGTGACACCAGACAGCTTCGAGCGCCTGCTCAGCCGGCGCAAGGCCGGCCAGCGCGTCGCGGTCCTCGCCTTCCGGCGCGACGAACTGCTCGCCTTTTCGGTCGAACTGGCCGCTCCTGCGGCCGACCGGCACAAGCTGCATCTTGCTCAGCGCGGCAACGCTTTGCGCCGCGCCTGGCTGGGCAGGGCGGGCAAACACGAGTGTTCGACCGATTGCGAAAGCAACGAACAATGACCGACCTGGCAACGCTGCGCAAGAACTACGAACGCGGCAAACTCAGTGAACACGCATCGCACGCCGATCCGCTGGCGCAATTCGCCCAGTGGTTCGAGGAAGCCCTTGCCGCCCAGCTTCCCGAACCAAACGCCATGACGCTGGCCACCGTCGATGAGCGCCAGCGCCCGTCGACGCGCATCGTGCTGATCAAGGGCTACGACGAACATGGCCTGAGCTGGTTCACCAACTACGAGAGTCGCAAGGGACGCGAGCTGGCGAGCAACCCATGGGCTGCCCTGCAGTTCCACTGGGTTGAACTCGAGCGCGTCGTGCGCATCGAGGGCCGGGTCGAAAAGCTGACCGAAACCGAAAGCGACGCCTACTACGCCAGTCGCCCACTCGATTCACGCCTCGGCGCCTGGGCCAGCCCACAAAGCCAGGTGATCGCCGACCGCGGTGTACTGGTCGCCAACGCGGCGCACTATGCGGCGCGTTTCCTGCTTGACCCGCCGCGCCCGCCGCATTGGGGAGGTTACCGCCTGCGACCCGACACCTGGGAATTCTGGCAGGGTCGGAAGAGTCGCTTGCACGATCGCCTGCGCTATCGGCTGGACGACTCGCGACAATGGATTCGCGAACGTCTGGCCCCCTGATCCGTACCCGACCGTAGCGCGCACGCGAGAACCGGCGCCAGCGACCGACGACCGCATCGCCAGCAGGCGCTCAGGCGGTCGAACAAGCGTCCTTGCCCGCTGTCGCAGGCCGATATAATGTTGTGTACGCCCACACCTCGGGCGCGCCTGGTAGCAGACGGACAGCCGGCAAGCCGCCGGGGCACATGGCGCAGTGCGTTGCCTGCAGAGGCCGAGGCAGCGTGACTGCGCGACGCGGGCGGTGCAGCCCGCTGATGACCTTGGGGGACGAAGCGATGAGCTTGCGAGAACGAGAAATCAGCGCCCATTCCGACGGCTCACGGTCGATCCACGCCCACCTGTTCGTGCTCCTGCTCGCCTGTCTGAACCTGACAGCGTGTGCCTCGCTCACCCTCGACATCGTCCGTGACGACCAACTGGTGGCGAGTGACGAAGCCCCGGGGGTCGACCTCGCCCGCCAAGGCATGCTCCTGCGCGCGACGCCGGGCATGGCCCTGCAGGCGGGCGACGAGTTGCGCACCGATGCGCGGTCGACGGCGGTGGTCAGCTTTTTCAGTGGCGCGCGCGCGTATGTCCAGCCGAACAGCCAGGTGCGGCTGGGCAGCCTTCTCGTCTATCTCGGTGAAGTGCTGGTCAAGGCCCGGGGCTACTTTCGCGTCGACACGAAATACGCCACGGCCGCCTCCGAAGGCACCGAATACCTCGTTCGCGTCGACCCCGGCGACCGCCTCCAGGTCATCGTCGCCGAGGACCGCGTCAGCCTGAGCTCGCCCAGCCAGGCCTGGCCGACGAAGTCTCTCGGCGTCGGACAAACGGCTCACCTCAACGGACCCGACCTGCTTGAAGTCGGCCGGGCAGCGCCCGGCGAAGTCGAGGCGATCCGGAACCGCATGCGCAGCCTCGACCAGGTCGTCCCCAGCCACGCCGGCATTGGCACCGCGCTGCTCGTCGGCGCCGCGATCACCGCCGGTGCCGTGGCCATCGGCAGCCAGGAGCATAACGAACGCGACAGCGATCGCCGCCGCCGTACGCCCGACCGACCGGCAACGGATCAGCTCAGCCCACAGGATCCACTGGGTCCCGCGCGTCGTCGTTGACCGCCATGCGGCGCGCCAGACGAAGCTCAGCGAAGCCGCCTGGCGGTCTGTCCGGCTGACCCGTGAGCCGAATATTCATCAGCTATCGGCGGGAAGACAGCATCGCTTACGCTGGGCGCCTGTACGACCACCTGGCGGCGCATTTCGGCGCCGACCGGGTGTTCATGGACCTCGGCCAGATCAAGGCTGGTGAAGATTTCACGCGCGTCCTGGCCGAGCAGATCGCCGCCTGCGACGTCGTCGTCGCGCTGATCGGGCCGGGCTGGCTGAACGCGAGCAATGCCCAGGGACGCCGGCTCGACCAGGCGGACGACTTCGTGCGCTACGAGCTGGCGAGCGCGCTTGCCGAGGGCAAGCGCGTGGTTCCACTGCTCGTCGGCGGTGCGCGCATGCCGGCCAGCGGCGACCTGCCGCCGGCGATCGCCGAGTTGGCGCACCGCCAGGCGCACGAACTCGACGACCGCAGCTTTCAGCTCGATCTCGACGCGCTGATCCGGCAAATCGAGCGACGCCCCTCGCTGCTCGCCCAGTTCGCGCGGATGGCGCGCGCCGAGCGCGCACGCCAGTGGCAACAGCCTGCCCTCGTCGGCATCGCCTTGACCATGGTGCTCTTTGCGTGGGTACAGTTGTTCGATGCGCTGGGCATCGACACCCGCCTGGCGAGCTACACGATGGCGATCGGCGACCTGCTCGCGCCGCCTGCGGTGAGCGAGCGGATCGCCATCGTCGGCTTCTCCGAGCAAAGCGAGGCTCGCCTTGGGCGGCCGGGACCCGCCTGGCGGCGGGCGCACGCGCAACTTGTCGACCGGCTGGCCGAGGCCGGTGCGAGACTGATCGTGTTCGACCTGTTCTTCGAACGACCAACTGAGGATGACGACGCCTTTCTCGCGGCGATAGCGCGCGCCCGCGAGCGCGGAACACGGGTGATCGTCGGCGTTCGGCGCCTGCTCGACGGCGAGCCGGCGATGCTGCCCGGTTTGCCCGCACTTGCCGACGGCGGCCTGCTTTGTCTCGGCGGCCGCCTGGGCTATGCGTCCACGGTGCCGCTCGCTGTCGTCAAGGCAAGCAAGGATGAAACGGCAGGGGGGCCAGCGGCGCCCGCTGGCCGGCGTAGCCTGCTCGCCATCAGCTCGCTCGCCGCCGGTGGCCGGCTGGCGGTCGTCGACCCGCAGGCCCGGCAACTGACGCTGGTCGGCGCGGACGAGAACGTCCTTTGGCAGGGTGCGCTGCAGCCGGTCGGCCGGCAGCTCGAAGCTTCCGGACAGGCCAGCCGCGACTGTCCCTTGCTGGCTGAGGACGACCGCGTCGCCACCATGCTGATTCGCCTGGCGCCACCCGCCGCCTGGCGCGCCGTACCCGCACGCTACGACTACGAGCAGTTTGCTGCGGCAACGACCGCTGCCGGCGACCTCCGACTGAGCAACCGCATCGTCCTGGTTGGCGATACGCGCCGCACAGGCGACCAATTCCTCGTTCGTCGCGGACTTGCGAGTGAATGGCGAGCGGGCGTCGAACTGCATGCCGATGTGCTGAACAACCTGCTGCAGGGCATCCACGTGCGCGAGCTCAGCCCGCTTGCCCAGTTCGTCGTCATGCTGGCGCTCGCCGCCGCTGGCGGCTGGCTGCGCCGCGTCTGCCTGGACCGGCGTCGCGCCTGGCGGGCCATGCTGCTCGGCGCCGCCATCGTTGCCTATCTTGCGGCGACGGTCTTTGCCTGCACGCAGTACGGCTGGCTGCTCAACGCGACTTACCATCTGGGCGCCTTCCTCCTCGCCTACGGCCTCTGCGGGCGGCTGGCGAGCGACGAGGAGGCGGGCAGAGTGAGATAGACTTCCCGACCCATCACCCAACGAGGAGCACGACGAATGATTGCCATGACCAAACGCGCGGCGCTGCTGTGCAGCGTACTCGGCGTTCTGCTGATCGGTTGCGTTTCGCTGCCGCGCGAAGATGTTTCTTATCCGCGCTCATCGGCGCTGCCGCCGCCACCGGACCCCCCCGACAATCCGACGACACCAGCGAAAGCAGCCCTTGGCAAGCAGTTGTTCTTCGACAAACGGCTCTCGGGCGACGGCAGCACGTCCTGCGAGGGTTGCCATTACCGCCACCTTGGCTGGACGGATGGGCTTGCCCTTTCGCGCAAGGTGGGTGGCGCGATGAACACTCGACACACGCCGACGCTCTACAACACTGGCTACGCCGACTCCTGGTACTGGGACGGCCGTGCGAAAACGCTCGAGGGCCAGATTGCAGCCGCCTGGAAAGCGCAGATCGGAGCCGACCCGCAACGCGCAGCAGCGCTCATCGGCACCGTCGCCGGCTACCGCAGCCAGTTCCAGGCCGTCTTCGCGAGCGAGCCGACGGCAGAAAACATCCCGCGCGCACTGGCGGCCTTCCTGCGCACCCTGAACAGCGGCGATTCGCCCTGGGATCGCTACCTCGCCGGCGATCCGGCGGCAGTGTCAGCGGCAGCGATCGCCGGACACGAACTGTTCATCGGCAAGGCCGGCTGCGCAAGTTGTCACACGCCCCCGTTGTACACCGACAATCGTTTCCACAACATCGGCCTGGAAGCCGGCAAAAGCCAACCTGACCCCGGCCGCCAGGCGATCAGCAAGGAGACGCAGGACCTGCACGCGTTCAAGACGCCGACGCTGCGCTCGGTCGGCGCTTCCGGGCCCTATTTTCACGACGGCAGCAGCAGCCGCCTGGAAGACGCGGTGCGTTACATGGCGGCCGGCGGCGGCGCCGACCCGAAGCGGAGCCCACTGCTCGTAGACCGCAAGCTGTCGGACGAAGAAATCAGGCAGATCGTCGCCTTCCTTGGCACATTGACCAGCGATGAGCGCTTCATCCGGCCCAGCCTGCCCTGATCCAAGCGCCGCCTGACCCGGCGGATCACCTGGCAAGTGCGCCCGGGTCAGGCGGCTTCAGCGTGCGCGCGAGCTGCCGCCGGGCGACACGACGCATGAAACAGCCGTTCGGCGTGCGCTCGGCAGCCCTTATTTGTTGTACCCTTGCGTGCCTTTCCGCTTTGGCTCGGTGGTCCCGGGCTTGTTCGCCTTTTCATGCTCACCAGGCGGTCCCCAGGCGGGACCGGTTCATTTCTTTGAAGGAGGTGCCATGCGATTCCCAGTCAGCTTGTTGCAAGCCGCCCTGCCCCTATTGCTGATCCTTGCCGGCCCGGCCGACGCACGCGAATGGAACGTCGTCAAGAGCTCGGGAACGATCATCGCGGCCACCGAGGGTGGTTTTCAGCCCTTCAACTACTACGAGGGCGCCAAGCTCACCGGCTTCGAAGTCGAACTCGGCGAAGCCATCGCGCGCAAGCTTGGCCTGAAGCTGGAATGGAAGGTGGTGCCCTTCGACGCACAATTGGCTGCGCTGCAGCAGGACCGCTTCGATTTTGCCATCGCCTCGCACGGTTACACCGAAGAGCGCGCCAAATCGGTCGACTTCGCCAATCCGCACTACTGCACCGGCGGGCAGATCGCCGCGCGCACCGGCGGCCCGCTCACCGTCGCCGCACTGAACGGCAAGACGGTCGGCGTGCAACTCGCCACCAGCTACGCTGACGCCGCCAAGAAGATCAACGGCATCAAGGAAATAAAGACTTACAAGGGCGATCCGGAGGCGTTTTCGGCGCTCCGCGCGAAAAAGGTCGAGGCGTGGATTTCCGACAAGTTCACGGTCAAGGCGACGCTCGACAAGAACCCGAAGGCAGGAATCGTCGCTGGCGATCTGGTCTTCGTCGAACGCGTGTCGATGATCCTGCGCAAGAACAACAAGGAACTGGCCGACAAGCTCAACCAGGCGCTGGCCGATCTGATGAAGGACGGCACCTACCAGACGCTGTCCGAGAAGTACTTCAAGGAGGACATTTCCTGCCGCTGATAGCGCCGCTGACCAACGATGAACTGGGCGACACGCCACCCCGGCTGGGCAATGTTTGCCGCGATGGCCGGACTGCTCGCCTTTCTCTGGGGACTGGCGATACCACTCGCCGCCGCCCCCGAGCCGATCGGCCCGGCCGCCGAGCAATTCGCCGATGGCGCCCGCATTACCGTCTGGCTGACGCTGGTGGCCGGCAGTTCGGGCATCGTCATCGGCATTCTCGCCGGCGTCGGCAAGCTCTCGCGTTTCTGGCCGCTGCGCCGAATCTGCGACGCCTATGTCTGGCTGATTCGCGGCACCCCCTTGCTGCTGCAGATTCTGTTCGTCTGGCTGGCAGCGCCGTCGATCCTGCCCGAGGACATCGTGTTGTCCGATTTCGCCTGTGCGGCAATCGCCCTGGCGCTGAATGTCGGGGCTTACAACACCGAATGCGTGCGTGCCGGGATTCTCGCCGTCCCCTGGGGGCAGGTCGAAGCTGCGCGGGCGCTCGGCCTGACGCCGGTACAGACCTTCATGGACGTTGTCCTGCCGCAGAGCATGCGTGTCGCGCTACCCGCGCTGGCCAACAATCTTGCCTCGCTGGTCAAGGATTCGTCGCTTGCCTACGCGATCAGCGTCGTCGAGTTGACCATGGTCGGCTACCGCGTCCAGGCCGAGAGCTACCAGCCGATCCCCGTCTTCGTCACCACGGCGGTGATCTACCTGATTCTGACGACCGCCTTCACGACGCTCACGGCGGCGCTCGAAGCGCAGCTCAACACCGGCCAGAAGCGCTGAGCGCAGCCGCATGAACAGCCCCGCACCCAGCCCCGACGCAGGCTTGCGACCAATCATCGAGGCGCGCGAGGTCGACAAGCGATTCGGCTCGTTCCACGCGCTGAAAAAGGTCTCTGCGGTCTTCTACGAAGGCCAGGTGACGGCCATCGTCGGACCGTCCGGCTCCGGCAAGTCAACCTTTCTGCGCACGCTGAATCGTCTCGAAACGCACGATTCGGGCGAGATCGTGATCGACGGCATCGTTCTCAACGACGACCTGAAGAACCTCGACGCCATCCGCCGCGAAGTTGGAATGGTCTTCCAGAGCTTCAACCTCTTCACTCACCTGACGATCCTGCGCAACATCACACTGGCGCCGATGCGTGTGCGCAAGATGGAGCGTGCGGCGGCCGAGCAGAAGGCGCGCACGCTGCTCGAACGCGTCGGCCTGCTGAGCCAGGCGGACAAATACCCGGTGCAGCTTTCCGGCGGCCAGCAGCAACGCGTGGCGATTGCCCGCGCCTTGGCGATGGACCCCAAGGTGCTGCTCTTCGACGAGCCAACTTCGGCGCTCGACCCGGAAATGGTCAATGAAGTCCTCGCCGTGATGCGCGAGCTGGCCTACAGCGGCATCACGATGCTTGTCGTCACGCACGAAATGGGCTTCGCGCGCGAGGTCGCCGACCGGATCATCTTCTTCGACGACGGCGTCATACTGGAAGACACGACGCCGGAGGTTTTCTTCACCCAAGCCGAGCATGAACGGGCACGCGCTTTCCTGTCGCAGGTACGACACGGCTTCTGAACGCCGGAGCAGCAGCCCGCGCGTAGCGGACAGCGCGATCCGTCGACGGCGGACTGTGCAGCAATGAAGTTCAACCAGCAGGCCGGCGCCTGGGCGATCATCCACAGCACGGCTGCCGATACCTTCCTCTTCGGTCGTCGCTCGCCAGCGATGAACAAGCCCGGCGTGTGGAACTTCTTCGGTGGCCACGTCAACGCAGACGAAAGCCCGGAGGAGGCGCTGTTGCGCGAGTTGGCGGAAGAACTCGGAATCAGACGCACGCGCGACCAGCTTGTTCGTTTCGGCAAGGTCAGCGGCGCCGCGGTCGAACACCTGGGCTACGTCGATGCGCTACGCGAGCTGCACTACTTTCTCCTGCGCACTGAGCACGAGTTCGAGCCGCGCTTGAACTTCGAGCATTCTGCCTTCGCCTGGTACAAGATCGGCAAGCTGCCGCGCAACCTCAACCGCCCAACCGCGATCGGTGTCAGCATCGGACTGCTCCATAAGGCGGCCTTGCTGGCGAGCGAGTCCTGATCGGCGGCGAACGCCGCCGGCTGGCTAATTCCCCGCCTGCTCCGGGCGTTGGCGTTCGCCGATCTGCAGCCAGAGCATGGCGTCGTACGGAACCCGCCGGTTGACCGCCGCTGCGTCCGAAGAATGCTCGCCGGCCGGACCGACCAGGACCTTTTCGGCGGTGACGCCAAGCACGCCGTACGGCGACCCGACAAAGGGCTCGTCGAGCCGGGAACGAAACGCTGCCTCGGCCAGCAGCGCGGCGACCAGAGCGTTCTCGCCGCCGCTACGCCGCGCCCGGCCGCGACGCGCATCCCAGGCCGCGCTGGTCAGCGCGGCATCGGCGAGGTGGCGGGAGATCCACGGAAAGCTCACCGCCCGGCCGAGATAGAACGTGCGCAGGGGCGGCGCCGCGGACAGCCGCTGCTGCCACCAGGTGCCGACGACAGCACGATAAGTCGCTTCGCTCACCGGACAGTGCAGGAAGGCATTGCTGTGCGGACGGAAAACGGCCGCTTCGCCATCGGCCGACGGTTCGACCAGCGGGTTGCACGCGATCGCCCAGCCGGCGCTGATGCCCAGCCAGACAGGCAGCCATCGGCCGGCCAGGCGGGAGAGTTTGCCAAGCGCTCGCCAGAACACCAGGAGCAAGCGTATAGCGAGTCCCTTGGCCACAGGCGCGTGACCCGGCGCACGGCACGGCGCGGCCTTTACTCGATCGTCGGTAGCGCGCTCCCGGTTCATCCGCCACCCCTCGGCAACGGCTCGATCAAGCGCTCAGCGGCCAGCGTGGACGCACGGCAAAAGCCCCGGGCGTCCTGCCCAGCAGCCCGGCCTGCAGGCGCAGGGCGCCAGCCAGGGCGATCATCGCACCGTTGTCGGTGCAGAATTCGAGCGCGGGATAGAACACCGCGATACCGGCGCCCGCGGCCGCCGCATCCAGGCAACGGCGCAGGTAGCGATTGGCACCAACGCCGCCGGCGACGACCAGCCGTCGCAGACCGCTGAGCTCGACCGCGCGCAACGCCTTGCTGACCAGCACCTCGACGATCGCCTCCTGAAAGGCACACGCAATATCGGCCCGCTGCTGATCGTCGAGCGTCGCCAATTCGCGCACTCGCGTGACGACGGCCGTCTTCAGGCCACTGAAGCTGAAGTCCAAATCATCGGAGCGCAACATCGGGCGCGGCAGTCTGATCCGACCGGGCCGACCGCGTTCGGCCAGCGCCGCCAGCGCCGGACCGCCGGGATAGCCCAGGCCAAGCAGCTTGGCCGTCTTGTCGAAAGCCTCGCCGGCCGCGTCGTCTAGCGTCTCGCCGAGCAGCACATAGTCGCCGACCCCGCCGACGCGCATGAGCTGGCTGTGGCCGCCGGAAACGAGCAGCGCAACGAAGGGAAAAGTGGGCGGCGGGTGGGCGAGCAAGGGTGAAAGCAGATGGCCTTCGAGATGGTGTATCGCTACGCTGGGCACGTCGAGGGCCGTCGCCAGCGCTTCGGCAAACGCCGCACCGACGAGCAGCGCGCCGGCCAGGCCAGGCCCTTGCGTATAGGCCACCGCGTCAATTTCGTGTCGGGCGCATCCGCTCTCGGCAAGAACCCGCCGAAACAAGGGAACCAGGCGTCGAATGTGGTCACGCGAAGCGAGCTCCGGCACCACGCCGCCGTAATCCTCGTGCATGCGCACCTGCGAATGCAGCGCGTGCGCCCGGAGAACGCCGCCGTCGGCCGTGTCGTAGAGCGCGACGCCTGTTTCGTCGCAGGAGGATTCAATTCCAAGGACCCGCATCGGGCGTATTCTACCGCACGGTACACCGGCCGCTGCCCGCGCTCGGTGCTGAAGGGTGACTAGGCCGGGTCCCGCGAGTCGATGACGAGCGTCACCGGACCATCGTTGACCAGATGCACCTGCATGTCGGCCGCGAAAACGCCGGTCGGCACCGGCCGGCCCAGATCCCGTTCAAGCTGTCGCACGAATTCCGCGAACAGGGGCTGCGCCACTTCCGGCCGTGCCGCGCCACTCCACGACGGGCGATTTCCCTTCTTTGTCGAAGCGTAGAGCGTAAACTGACTGACGGCGAGCAGTTCACCGCCAATCTCGAGCAGGCTGCGATTCATCATGCCGGCAGCGTCCGGAAAGATGCGCAAACGGACCAGCTTGCCCGACATCCAGGCAATATCATCGGCCGAATCGCGCGCCGCGAAACCCGCCAGCAGCAACAATCCGCGACCGATCGAACCGCTGACGCGGCCGTCGACTTCGACCCGCGCTGCTGCGACGCGCTGTGCGACCACCCTCATCGGCGAGCTCCCCCGATCGCCCGCCGCTCAGACCGCCTCGCGCTGCGCCGCCGGACGCGGCAACCAGCGGATGATCGCGTTGAGCGGCTCAGGCTGCAGCGTAACATGCGTGATTCCCCGCTCGGCCAGCACCTGCCGACTCGTCGCGAGCACCTCCGGCCACTGCTCGAGCGCTTCGACGACCAGGTGCGCGGAGAGCGCCACGCGCTGTGAAGACAGCGTCCAGATGTGCAGATCATGCACCGAAGCAACCCCCGGAATGCCCGCCAGAACCCGGCCAACGTCTTCGCTCGACAGGCTGGGCGGCACGCCCTCCATCAGCGCCTGCACGACCTCGCGCAGCAGACGCAGGCTGGAGACCAGCATCAGGGCACAGATCAGCAGCGAAAGCAGCGGGTCGACCGTCGTCCAGCCGGTCCACATGACGACCGCACCCGAAATCAGCGCGGCAACCGAACCGAAAAGGTCGCCCAGCACGTGCAGCAGCGCGCCGCGCGTGTTCATCGTCTGCTCGCCGCGCATGAGCAGACAGGCAACGCCGATGTTCAGCCCCAGCCCGAGCGCAGCGACCAGCGTGACCGCCTCGCCGACGACCGGCGCCGGGGCAAGGATTCGACCGACCGCAGCGACCGAAATGGCAACCACGACGACGACCATGAAGAGCACATTGAACAGCGCGGCAAGCGTTTCGACGCGGCCGTAGCCGTAGGTATGCCGCCGGGTCGGCGGGCGGCCGGCGAGAACGGCAGCAAACGCAGCGAGACCGAGCGAGGCGCTGTCGGTGACCATGTGCCCAGCGTCGCCGAGCAGGGCAAGCGAGCCCGCCCACCAACCGACCAGCGCCTCGACGGCGGCGAAAGCGAGCGTCAGCAGCAGCGCCCAGATCAGTTGCGGACCGCTGCCGGCGCCATGCCGGTGGCTGTGGCCATGCCCGTGCCCGTGCTCGTGCTCGTGCTCGTGCTCGTGCTCGTGCTCGTGGCCTTCATCATGTCCGTGCGCATGCGCTGGATCATGCTCATCATGATGCGCGTAGCGAGCAGGCTGGGCGGCGGCCCGCGGCGCGTGCGAATGCTGGGACCCGTTCATGGACGCGCATTCTAGCACCGGGCATGCTCGACCGTTCCCGGCCGGAGCAGGCGCCGCGCCCAAGGAGAGAATCCGATCGGCCGTTTTCGCGGCGATCCGGCACGTCGCAGCGTGCAGCCAGCCGAGCGCCTGAGGAAGGGCACGGCTCACTCCGTGTTGCCGTACAATGGCGTCAAGGTCCTGGTGCCCGGTCGCGCGCCTTGCCCATTCCCCTTCAGAACCCTTCTTCTTGCGCCCACCGCCAGGCCCGTCCCGAATTGCACAGCGAATCGCACTCCGCAAACGCCTCAACGCAACATCAGGCTCGACAGGCGTCCGCAGCTGGCGGCGGCCAGACCGCTACCGACGATGCGGCTGCCTGGGCGAGCTTTGCCGCAGCACAGTCGGCGGCTGATTTCTGCCACAGTTGGCTGGCAATCCAGTGCGCGCAGGTGGCCGACGTGCGTCGTGGCCTGCTTCTGCTCGAACAGGACGGCGGGACCTACGTTCCGGCGGCGATCTGGCCGCTGGCGACGAGTGAAGTGAGCCATCTGGCACCGGCAGCAGAGGAATGTCTGAGCGAGCGCCGCGCCAGGATTCTGCGGGCTCAGCCGGGAGCGCTGGTCGTCGTCGCCTACCCGATCGAGGTCGACGGACAGATGCAGGGCGCTGTCGTACTCGACCTGAGCGAACGTGCGGAAGCGGCACTGCAGCTCGTCCTCAGGCAATTGCACTGGGGAATCGGCTGGCTCGAGGTCCTCTTCCTGCGCCGCAGCGCCTTGCACGACGCCGAGAGTCTGCAACGGGCACGCACCGCCCTCGACGTACTGGCCATCGCCGCCGAGCACGAAGCGCTGCAGCCGCTGGCGATGGCCGTGGTGAACGATCTGGCCAGCCGCTTTTCCTGTGCGCGCGTTTCGCTGGGGATCGACCAGCGCGGGCGCACGCGGCTGCTGGCGATGTCGCATTCGGCGTTCTTCGAAAAGAAGAGCCAGTTTGTCGCAGCCCTCGAAAACGCCATGGACGAAGCGCTCGATCAGCGCAGCAGCATTGCCTTCCCGGCCAGCGCCGAAGGCGACAGCGGCATTGCCGTCGCACACCGCGATCTTGCCGCCGGGCGCGCCGTCTGCTCGGTCGTCCTGACCAGCCGCGGCCGAGGAATCGGTGTGCTGACCTTCGAGCGCCACGACGCGACACCGTTTGCCGCCGACGAACTGCGCAGCTTCGAAGCGCTTGCCACACTCCTCGCGCCGCTGCTGGAGAGCAAGGTCGCGCTGCACCGCTGGTTCGCCGGGCGCGCGGTCGACCGCCTGCGCGACTTCCGGCGCCACCTGCAGGACACGCGACGACCCGGCCTGCGCGTCGGCTTGGCGATTGCTGCACTGCTTGTCGCCGGCACCGTTCTGATCGACGGCGAGTACCGCGTCGGCGCGCGCGCAGTCGTCGAAGGCGAAGTACAGCGCGCGGCGGTCGCGCCGTTCGATGGCTTCGTGCGCGAAGCGCCGGTGCGTGCCGGTTTCATCGTCAAGCAGGGGCAGACGCTCGCCGTGCTCGACGAGCGCGATCTGCTCGTCGAGCGCCAGCGCTGGTTGTCCGAGCGTGAGCAGCATCTGGCGCGCTATCGCGACGGGCTGGCCAAGCACGAGCGCGCGAACGCCAATGTCGCGCTGGCGCAGGTGCGCGAAGCCGAAGCGCAACTGGCGCTGGTCGAGGAAAAGATCGCCCGCGCAACGATCGTGGCGCCTTTCGACGGTGTCGTCGTTTCGGGCGACTTGAGCCAGTTGCTCGGTTCGCCGGTCGAGCAGGGCAAGCTGCTTTTCGAAGTCGCACCGCTCGACGCCTACCGGGTGATCCTCAAGGTCGAGGATCGCGACATTCGCGACGTGCGCGTCGGCCAGTCGGGCACCCTGGTACTCGCCGGCCTGGCCGGCGAGGCCCTCGACTTCGCCGTGCGCAACGTTTCGATGGCCGAAGCCGAAGACGGCAAGAACGTGTTTCGGGTTGAAGCGCAGCTGGCGCGCAGCGATCTCAAGCTGCGTCCCGGCATGGAAGGCGTCGGCAAGATCAGCGTTGGCGAGCAGAGCTACGCCTGGATCTGGACGCATCGGCTGACCGACTGGCTGCGCATGCAGGCCTGGACCTGGCTGCCCTAGGCTGCGCCGAGGAATGTCCGGCCCGTTTCTCAGCGCCTCCTGGTACCGTGTCGCGGACTTGCGTCCGGAACTGCGCCGGCACGCGCGCATTCACCGCCAGCGCTTTCGCGGCCAACCCTGGTACGTGCTCGCCGACAGCGCTTCCGGCAAGCTGCATCGTTTCAGCCCGGCGGCGTACCGCGTCGTGCAGTTGATGGATGGCGAGCGGACAATCGACGAAATCTGGCGCATCGTCGCGGCCGAGGCGGGGACCGAGGCACCGACGCAGGACGAAGTGATCCGCCTGCTCGCGCAATTGCACGCCGGGGACCTGCTGCAGTCGAACGTGCCGCCGGATGTCGACGAACTGGCCAGCCGCGGTGCACAGCAGAAACGGCGCAAGCTGCTGCAGAGCTTCGTCAATCCGATGTCGATCCGCCTTCCGCTGTGGGATCCCGACGCCTTCCTCAACCGGACTTGGCCGCTGGTCAGCGCTTTGGCCGGAAAACTCGGCCTGCTCGCCTGGCTGGCCGTCGTTCTGCCGGCGACGCTCCTGGCTGGCGTACATTGGCAGGAATTGACCGCCAACCTGAGCGATCAGATTCTCGCCACGAACAATCTGCTGCTGCTCTGGTTCGTCTATCCGCTGATCAAGTTGCTGCATGAAATGGGGCACGCTTACGCGGTCAAATCGGGCGACGGCGAAGTGCACGAAATGGGCATCATGCTGCTCGTCCTGGCGCCGATTCCCTACGTCGATGCGACCGCCTCAGCCGGTTTTCGCAGCAAGCTGCGGCGGATGGTGGTCGGCGCTGCCGGCATCCTCGTCGAGCTTTTTCTCGCCGGCTTGGCAATGTGGGTCTGGATTCTCGTCGAACCCGGACTGCTGCGCTCGATTGCCTTCAACGTCCTGGTCGTCGCCGGCGCCTCGACGCTGCTCTTCAACGGCAACCCGCTGTTGCGCTACGACGGCTACTATGTGCTGAGCGATTTCCTCGAGATCCCCAACCTCGGCAATCGCGCCAACCAGTACTGGCAGTGGCTGGCCAAGCGCTACCTGTTCGGCCTGCGCACGCTCGATCCACCGGTGGCGACGCCCGGCGAACGGCGCTGGTTCGTCTTCTACGGCGCGGCGTCGTTCGTCTATCGGACGATGGTGATGATCGCCATCACGCTGTTCATTGCCGGCGAGTTCTTCTTCATCGGCGTCGTCCTCGCGCTCTGGGCGGCAATCACGATGTTCGTCGTGCCGCTCGCCAAGGGCCTGAACTACGTACTGAACAGCCCGGAGCTGCAGCGCGCGCGGACGCGCGCCCGAGTGGTCACTTTCGGCCTGCTGGCGCTCACCGTAATCGGCGTGCTCGCTTTGCCGATGCCGCTGCGCACGCACGCCGAAGGCGTCGTCTGGGTGCCCGAGAACGCCGAGTTGCGCGCCGCCGGCGACGGTTTCGTCGAACGTCTTCTGGCCAACCCGGGAACGCCGGTCAAGGCGGGCGACCTGGTGCTGGCGATGAACCAGCCCGCACTGGTGGCCGAGGCCGAGCAGACGCGTGCCCGCCTGCGCCAGTTTGAAGTGCAATACGCGTCGCTGATGTTCGAGGAACGTACGCAAGCGGCGGCGATGCGCGAGGATATCGCGCGCGAACAGGTGGCGCTGGCGCGCGCCGAGGAGAAGCTGGCCTCGCTGCTCGTCGTGGCGGCGGTGCCCGGCGTGCTCAGGCTGGCACGCGCCGAGGATCTGCCCGAGCGCTACGTGCGCAAAGGCGAGATGCTCGGCTATCTGCTCAGCGGTCCGCCGCGCCTGGTGCGCGTCGTCGTCACGCAGGACGACATTGCGCTCGTGCGCGAACGCCAGAAACGCGTCGAAGTGAAGGTCGCCGACCGGCTCGCGCAGACGTATCCGGCACGCATCCTGCGCGAAGTGCCCGGCGGCCACGACCAGTTGCCGAGCAAGGCGCTGTCCACCGCCGGTGGCGGACTGCACGCCACCGATCCGCGCGACACGCACGGACTGAAGTCGCTGCAGAGGCTGTTCCAGTTCGATCTCGAACTACCCGAAGAGATTGGCCGCGTCGAGGTCGGAACGCGCGTCTACGTGCGCTTCCACCATCACGCCGAACCGCTCGGCGAGCAGTGGGCGCGCCGCCTGCGCCAACTTTTCCTGGCGCGCTTCAATGTCTAGGCCGCTGCTCGCCAGTTGGCAGGTCCACGAGTTCGGCCCGGGCCTGTATCCGGAACGACGCGACGGCAAGGACGGCGCGCTCGATCGCTGGCTCGGTCGCCTGCTCGGCCGCTGGGCGCAACGCGGCTCGCCGCTTCGCCTGCGTCGGCTGCGTGGTTTTGCCGAGCGCTGTGCGGCGCTCGCCGACGATCTCGGCCGCGCTTCCGAGGACGAACTGCAGCGGCGCGCGCAGACACTGCGGGAAACGCTGGCCTCGGCCGGACCGCACGACGAACATGCCGCCGAGAGTTTTGCCCTGATCCGCGAAGTCTGCGCGCGCCGACTCGGCCTGCGCCACTATCCGGTCCAGTTGATGGGCGGCTATGCCTTGCTGCGCGGCACGCTGGCCGAAATGCAGACTGGCGAAGGAAAGACGCTGACCGCAGTGCTGCCCGCCGTGACCATCGCCCTGGCCGGTGCGGCCGTGCATGTGATCACCGTCAACGCGTATCTGGCGCGACGCGACGCCGAGTATCTGGCCCCGGTCTATGCCTTTTTCGGCCTGCGCGTCGGGCTGATCGTGCCCGAGCAGGACAACGCGCAGCGTGCGCAAGCGTATCGCTGCGACGTCACCTACTGCGTCAACAAGGACCTCGTCTTCGACTACCTGCGCGATCGGATCACCGCCAAGCACACGCTGGGCGGCGCCCGCGCGGTCGTCGGCGACTGGCTGAGCTCCACCGGCGAGCGCTCACCGGCGCTTCTGCGCGGCCTCTTCTACGCCATCGTCGACGAGGCGGACAGCGTGCTGATCGACGAAGCGCGAACGCCACTGATCATTTCGAGCAACATCGATGATCCGCACGGGCGTGCGCTCTACGCGCAGGCGCTGGCGCTCGCCGGCAGCCTGGCGAACGGCGAGCACTACCGGCTGCGCGCTGACGAACACAGCGTCGAACTGACCGACGCCGGGCGCACCGTGGTCGCCGAATTTGCCCACGGCCTGAGCGGATTGTGGGCCATCTCGCGGGCGCGCGAGGAACTCGTCGAGCAGGGCCTTTCGGCGCTCCACCTCTTTGCCTGCGACCGCCATTACATCATCAGCGAGGGCAAGATCCAGATCGTCGACGAATACACCGGTCGGGTGATGGCCGATCGTTCGTGGGAACGCGGCCTGCACCAGATGATCGAGGTGAAGGAAGGCCTGGACATCAGCGAGCGCCGCGAAACCATTTCGCGCATCACCTATCAGCGTTATTTCCGCCGCTATCTGTGCCTGGCCGGAATGAGCGGCACGGCCACCGAAGTCGCGCCCGAAATGCGGTCGGTCTACGCACTCGATGTCCTGCGCATACCGCCCAACCGGCCGGTAATCCGCTGCGACCTCGGGCAGCGCGTCTTTCGCGACGGCGACCAGCGCTGGGCAGCGATCGCCGAGCGCGCCGCGCAGATGCGCCAGGCGGGGCGGCCGGTGCTGATCGGCACGCGCTCGGTGGCAGCTTCCGAACGGGCCAGCCACCACCTGACGGCGGCCGGACTCGAGCACGAGGTGCTCAATGCCCGCCAGGACGCGCGTGAGGCCGAAATCATCGCCCAGGCCGGGCAGCCCGGGCGGATCACCGTGGCCACCAACATGGCCGGACGCGGCACCGACATCCTGCTCGCCCAGGCGGTACGCGCGGCCGGTGGTCTGCACGTGATCCTCTCCGAGTATCACGACTCGGCGCGCATCGACCGGCAGCTTTTTGGTCGTGCTGGCAGACAGGGTGACCCCGGATCGTGCGAGGCAATCGTTGCCCTCGACGATGAGCTGTTTGTCGCCCATGCGGCGCGCCTGCTGGCCTGGCTGCGCACGCGCGTTTCGCCCGACGGTCTGTTGCCTGATCGTCTTGGTCGCCTGCTCAGGCGCTACGCGCAGGCGGCCGCCGAGCGACAGAACTCGCGGATTCGTCGGCAGACGGTCGAACTCGACAAACGAATGGCGCAGTCCCTGGCCTTTGCCGGGAAAGGCGAGTAAGTGAGAGGAACCAGCGATGGGAGAACGATGACAAGACGATTGAACGAGGCGCTCGGCGCTGTCGCCTTGCTCGGGCTGCTGGCCGGCGGGCCGGCAGCCGCCGGCGAGTTCGACTGCATCATCGAGCCGAGCAAGACGGTCGACGTGCGGGCGGCGAGCGAAGGATTGATCGAAAAGATCTGGGTTGACCGCGGAGACATGGTCAAGGCAGGACAGGTGCTGGTCACCCTCGAGTCGGGAGTTGAGCGCGCGGCAACCGAATCGGCGCGCTTTCGGTCGACGATGCAGAGCAAGATACGGACTGGCGAAAGCCGGCTGGCCTTCTCCAGCGCAAAGTACGACCGCCGCGAGAAGCTGGCCGGCCAGTCGTTCATTTCACTGCACGACCGTGACGAGGCGCTGACCGAAAAGAAACTGGCCGAATCGGAGCTGCTCGAAGCGCGCGACGACCGGCGGCTGGCGGAAATCGAATACCGCCGCCTGTCCGAGCAACTGCGCCTGCGGACGATCAGAAGCCCGATCGACGCAGTCGTCGTCGACCGCATGCTGAATGCCGGCGAACTGGCCGATAACCGCGACCTGCGCAAGCCTATCCTGCGCCTGGCGGAGATCAGCAAGCTATTCGTCGAAGTCCTTATGCCAATCGAGGCCTTCGCCAAGCTGAGCCTTGGGCAGAGCGTCGAGGTACTGCCGGAAGCCCCCGTCGGCGGACGCTACAGCGCCAGCGTGAAAGTCATCGATCGCGTCCATGACGCGGCCAGCGGAACTTTCGGTGTGCGTCTCGAAATGAACAACCCGGGTCTGAAACTGCCGGCGGGAATCAAGTGCAAGGCGAGCTTCCCAGGAATCGGCGGCCGCCCGGTCGCCGCACCCGCAGCCCCGCGCGGTGACCGCCGACCGGGCGCGGCGACC